>ERZ1026858.64-NODE-64-length-53276-cov-25.337160_pt1 | contig 53276 bp, 25 predicted proteins | sample MGYA00380159_ERZ1026858 | MGnify/ENA primary metagenome ERZ1026858 (study PRJEB33269, sample SAMEA4719795) | human gut metagenome | biome: human-associated habitat; feature: organic feature; material: feces | place: Cameroon | collected 2013-10 ...
TTGGATTGCCATCTGTGGATAGAGATTGGCAGAGCATGTTTGAAGGACGTACTTCCCTGGAAGACATTCTGCAAGAGGCGTGTATGCAAGTCAATGGTCATAACTGTAGGATGGACTTGATGATGGACGGTGATGAGGAAATGATGAAAATCATCAGCCATGAACGGCAGCAACGGATGATTATGGACTCCTATGGCTATCAGATTGTTGAAGACGAAAAAGGACTGAAGGGCATCAAGGATAAGGATGGCAAGATGATATTGGATTGCCAATATAAGAAGATGGAAGTGACTAATGATGGTTTTGCCTATTGCTACATAAGAAAGAAAGTGGGTAGGAAGGAATGGATTGACTTGCGGAACAGGTTGTGGTTTGCCAATAAGCCACAAAGTGTGAAGCTGATGGGCATCGACTTCTGTACAGAGGATGGTAAAAAGCTGTACCCTCGCATCCTATCGAAGTATATTGATGAAAAGACCTATCTGACGGTGAAGACTTTGGAACTGCAAGTAGGAACAGGACTGAGCTGGAAGCAAAGGTTTATTCCTTGGGACGAACCGAATAAGGTGTATATGTTCAAAGCTGGTGAAGGCAACGCACGACTGTATGTTGATGAGGATGAACAATATTATGTGCAGAAGAATATCGGCAGTCATCTGGAGAAAGTAGATTCTCGTGAGGAGTTGGCTGAGTTGGCTGAATTGGCTGAGTTTGCCCAGAAAGACAAAGAAGAAAGGGAGGAAGACTTGGAAAAGCTTAAGAAATCATGTCATGATACAAGACCTGTCCTGTTTAGGCGTGGTTATCTGAACATTTTGAAAGAAGGCGACTGGTGCTTTGTGAGAAACATTCCTGGACTCAGGAACAGACCATTAAGGCAATGGGAAATTGTGGCAGATGACAATCTCTGCGTCATCAAGAATACGTATCTGATAGAGAAAAGTGAGCCTGATCAATGGTACAAGATATGCAGGAGAACAGATGACTTCAGTTACTTTTCTGTTTTAGCATGCTATTATGAAAGTGAACTCATCATGGATGATACGGAGATTCAAATTACTCAATTTGATGGCGAGGGGTTGAAAATGACCCAAGAAGGAATGCCTTATACACCAATTGTAATAAAAACCCGTAAAAGAAGAAGGTGGTAGAGACGAAAACAGACCGATGTGAACGAGAGTTCATGTCGGTCTGTTTTTTATTATTTCACACTTTATTTCACACTTTATTTCACACTCCATTCAAACAAACCGCAGGAATGGGTTTCGGGCTGCTTCAATTCAAGCTTCACCGCCTTGGTCTTCACTGGGTCGAAATTCACGATGCAGGCTACGCCCTTCTTGCAAGGATAGGCATCAGCACCCTTCACCTCCTGCCAGTTGCCGGAAGCATCCTGGTAGTAAAGCTTCCAACTGTCTGGTACCTTGCAACCGCCCCATGGCTGGTCATCATACCAATATACGGTGCTGCTCTTTACCTCCTTTGCCTCTGGGAAGGTATAGGTAATCCACTCTGTGGTGTTCTTCTTTGGCCACCAGTGAATGTATGGAATAGAACGGTCGTTTTCATCGGCTGGAACCAAACCGTCTGTAATGCTGCTCTTGGCTGGAACAGGAGATGAGAATTCTACCTTAGCCTGCGATGCGAGAGTGGCTGGTGCCCAAGGCTTGGCTGCTTTCACATCCTGTGGCAACCAAACCTTCATGTTGCCGTTGCCACGATGAGCCCATGCAAAATATGGAATCAGGGTCAGAGTTTCGTCCTTGGTGGTGAGCTTGCCGCTCTTGTCGTAGGCGAGTGTCTGCACTGGGTTTGTCAATGTCTCCAGGTACAGACCCTTATACTGCTCCAGGGTGTTCTTGTATTTATCTGCGATGAAACCATCGTAGGAAATCTTGCCTTCCTTGAAAGTTGGCTCCTGATTTTCCAGGATGTTCATGAGGTTGAAGCCCTTGTTGTCTGGCCATTCGGCGCAGTAAACCAGCGGACCACGCTCGATGCTGATGCAGCCACGGTCTGCCTCCACCTTGTTGTTGGCACGAACGGTGCGAACCTCCATGTCGAAATGCACGCGAACCACATCGCCCTTCTTCCACTTGCGGTTGATGGTGTAGTAACCATCCTCTGTAACCTGAGCCTCCACCTTCTTGCCGTTCACGGTGATGGTGTAGCTCAGTCGCTTGTCGTCGCTATAATAGTAAAGGTCTGATGGCACTGGCTGCCCCTTCACCCAGCCCGGGATGCGGATCTTCATGCCGAATTGACCAGCCTTGTTCTCATCCACCTTGATGGCGATGTCGCCGTTCCAAGGATATTGGGTGTCCTGACTCAAAGCCACCTTCTTGCCAGCTACCTTCAGGGAAGAAGAGTTGCTGAGGAAGAGGTTTACATACACGTTCTTGTTCTTCACCGCATACACATAACCTGGCAATGATGGCAGGAAGCGGCAGATGTTGCTAGGGCAGCAGGCGCAGCCAAACCATGCCTGGCGCTGGTGCTGACCCATACTCTCCAGTGGGTTAGGGTAGAAGAAACCGCCGCCATCGAGGCTCACACCACTGATGAGACCGTTATAAAGGCTGCGCTCCAATACGTCGTAATACTTGCTCTCGCCATGGAGCAGGAAGAGACGATAGTTTACATATACGTTGCCGATGGCTGCACAGGTTTCGCAATATGCGCTCATGTTTGGCAACTCATAGTTCTTGCCGAAAGCCTCGCCGTTGCTGGTAGCACCAATACCACCGGTGATATAGAATTTCTTGCTCACGATATTGTCCCAGATGCGGTCGATGGCGTGGATATAGGCGGTGTCGCCGGTGAGGGCGGCTACATCGGCCATTCCCGCATACATATAGGTGGCACGCACGGCGTGGCCCACAGCCTCGTCCTGCTGCAATACTGGCTTGTGGCTCTGAGAGTATTCTGTCTTGATTTTTGTTTTTCCTCGGTAGTCGAGAAAGAATTTCGCTTCGTCAAGATATTTCTTGTTTCCTGTGGCGAGATAGAGCTTGCAGAGTGCCATTTCGGCAATCTGATGGCCAGGAACCACGCATGCCTGTCCTGGGTTAGGACCCACCTCCCGAACCACGCAGTCGGCGTAGCGGATGGCGATGTCGAGGAACTTTCGGCTGCCTGTAGCCTGCCAGTGAGCCACGGCACCTTCTACCATGTGGCCCAGATTATATAATTCATGGCTCAAATCTTCCTCCATGCTCCATCGCTTGTCGCCTGCCCAGAAGTGAGGATGCTTCGGGTTCTGCGTACGGGCTGTGTAGAGGTAGCCATCTGCTTCCTGAGCAGGAGCTATGATATCGAGCACGCTGTCGATGTAAGCCTTCAGTTTCTTGTCTGGGTAAGTCTGCAGCACATAGCTGGCACCCTCGATGGTCTTGTATGGGTCGGTATCATCGAAGCTCAGCGGCATCAGTTTACCTACATCATACTTGTCGCTAGGATGCGCTGCACGCTCAAAGTTCTTGTATCTTCCCTCCGATTCGCATTTGCTGAAAGCCAAAGGGATGGTCACCTTACGGGAGGTTTCGATGCGCTGCCCCCAGAAAGTATTGTTCCATACTTTTACCGATGTAAAGGGCACGGGGGTGATAGGATACCCCACCGAGCCTTGTTTCGCCTTTTGTGCCGAGGCTGGCATCAGTGCCAATGCTGCCAGGGCAGATGTAATTAAAATCTTTTTCATGTATTGTTAATTATTTTGTTTATTTTATCTATTGTAAGGGATGTATTCATCCCAAAGCTTTAGCGAGTGCAGATAGCCAGAGAATGGCCAGTTTTCCTCGGCATTCTTGCCCAGCGTGATGTAGCGGGATGGCTTCACAAGCAGCTGGATATCCTTCTGGCTGATGAGCTTGTCGTTGATATAAACGCTTTCTATTCTGCCGTCGAAGCAGATATATACGTGCTGCCACTTGTCCTGCAGACTCTTCATCTCCTTGTAACCGGCGTCCTCATACCATCCGTAATGGTTTATCACGCCGCAGCGAGGTTCGGTGCCGTTCACCAGCATCAGTTTCTCCAGTTCGTTGTGCGAAGAGGTGAAATCGGCTACACACTCGTTCTCGGCAATCTCCGGGTTCAGAACCCATGCCTCGATGGTGTAAGGAGCGTTGTCGCGGAGGGTTGCTGGCAACATGAAGTTGCTTCTGTAACTCTGCTCGCCCTTGAATTCGAAGGCTTTCCGGCCTTCTTTCTCCTGAATCACGGCAGGCATTCCCTGGGTCTCGAACTCGCCCTTCAGATGCACGTCAAGCCAGTTGCCGTTCTTGATGAAAGGCACGGTGTCTGCCACGTTGTAGTAATCGGCATTGATATCTACCACCAGTCCGCGGCTGTTCTTGTCGGCCACTTCCTCACGCACAATGTTGCTCTGTGCATCGAAAGCCTTCTCTGCTGCTTCCTGCTGCCAGTTGTAATAACGCAGATTGGTGAGGGTAAATTGCTTTTCGCCTGCCACAATCTGCAGCTTTCCTTCCGAAAGCTGCAGTCGGCTGTCGGTTTCGTCTATCTGGTGCCATCTTCCGTTGTCGAAAGCCTGGGCGGTGAGCGTGTGTTTGCGTGCCTTGCCCAACTGTGGATGGTTCATCACGAGCATGGCGCCTGGCTGCAGGGTGATGGCGTCTTTCTGGCTGGCTGCATGGGCCTCGGCTCCTGCCACTCCATCAAACTGACCCTTGCCGGCAACCTGTTCTCTGAGCGCCGTGCCCTGGGTGAGCAGCAGCTTGCCTCCGAGCATACCCTCGTTGTTGTTCCAGGCAGTGCCGTCGAAATCGGCTGCGGTGAGACCCAGCCACTGCTGTGGAGATGAATCTTCTACGCTGCCATACACCTTGATGTTCCAGATGGCTCCTCCGAAACCGTTCTTCTGTCCGCCGGTATAGGTGAGTCGGATGTATTGTGCCTTGGCGTTTCCGAAATCCACCATCGGCGAACCAGCCAGTCGGTTCTGTCGCTTATCAGAAAAGGTTTGCCAGTGCTTGCCGTCGTTGGATGTTTCGATGATGTACTGATAGAACTGGGTTCCGTATTCGAATTGGGTCCAGATGCTCTTGATGCTCTGTTTCTTGCCCAAATCGAGCTGGATCCAGGCTGGTCCGGTGGTACGGGGGCGCCAGAGTGTGCCGTTGTTGTCATCCACCGCATATTCAGGACGGAAATCGTTGTCGTAATACGAAGAGGCGCTTACCTTGGCTCCGAAGGCGAGGTTCTTGGCCACCTTCATTTCCGGCTTGAGGTCGATGCCTTCGTGGGTTGGAACCACTTCCCTGATGGTTCCATCGGCGTTGAATTCCAGCTTGTCTATTGCCACCTGTCGGTGGAAGCCACGGTTGGAATGCGGGTTGTCGTGGCGGTGATAAACGATGTAGTAGTTGTCGCCTTCCTTCAGCACGCTGTTGTGGCCTGGTCCGTGTACGGTGCCGTCGGCATTGGTCTTGAGGATGGTGCCGTGGTAGGTGTAGGGACCCATCGGATGCTGGGCGGTGGCGTAATCCACGCGGTAGCTGGCATCCTCGCAGTGTTCGCAGGAGTAGAGGAAGTAGTAGATGCCGTTGCGCTTGAAGACGAAAGGAGCCTCGAAGAAGTGTTTCACTTCGGTGTTCTCGATGAGTTTGGTTTCGCTGAACGATTTCATATCAGGATTCAGTTTGCCTGCTCCGCAGCCGAAGCCTGGGTAGATGCCCCAGGTGCCCCAATACATATATACTGAACCGTCGTCATCGCGGAAGGTCTGACCGTCGAGGGTGATGGCGTTCTTTACGAATCTATCTTCCACCAGCACTGCCTCGCTTTCGCCCAGCACGTTTTTCCAGGGACCTCGTGGTGTGTCTCCCACGCCCAGATGCAGCTTGCAAGGCTGGCAGTAGAGGTAGTAGTATTTGCCGTCGGCTTCGTTCTGCATCACGTCGGGTGCCCATATCCAGTGACTATCGGGCCAGTTCATCGGCATCAGGGTCCAGTTCTTGAAGTCCTTGCTGCACCAGAGCTGTGCGGGGCCGAATCCAGCACCGCTTCCGTCGGTGGTTGCATATATATAATAGGTGTCGCCGAATTTCTTGATGGTTGGGTCGGCAAAGTAGCCTGGCAGGATAGGATTGCCGGCGCCCGGAGTGTTGTAAGCAGCAGTCTGAGCAGCACCTATCTGAGGTGCTGCCGCTGCTGCCGTTACGAATAGCGTTACAATTATATTCTTGTTCATATCTGATGAATTAAGTTTTTATTTTCTGATGAGCTTGTTGATGAAAGTTTTTTACTTTCTGAAGAGCTTGATGACGAAACCGCCACCTGAGGCTAGATGGATATCTAACTTGGATTTCCGGTTGATTACCGTTTTTTCTATCTTGTAATCCTCTGCATCGTGGTTGGCATTGATGCCGTCTTTCAGCACCACGGCGTTGTAATCGCCATCTGGCAGGAAATCAAAGGTCAGGGTCAGCGTGCGCTCATCCCAGTTGCTTTGTCCGCCCAGGTACCAGTCGTTGCCCTTTTGACGGGCTGTGACGATGTACTTGCCCATTTCGCCTTGCGGTACGATGGTCTGGTCGAAGACCACTGGCAGCTGGGCGATGTATCGGGTGTATGGCTCGTCGGCCTCATAGTTGGTAGGACTGTCGGCGAGCATGGTGAACGGACTGTCCTGTACGATGTAGCAGGCAGCCTGATGGCAGCGGGTTCCCATCGAAATCGGTTTGGTGTAGATGGCTCTCCAATTTTCTCGGGTTCCGTTTCTCATGGCTCCCGGGGTGAAATCCACCTGTCCTGCCATCATTCGGATATACGGGAAGGTGACGTCGTAGAGCGGCATGTTGTTCTTCAGTTCCGTCCATCGGCTTTCTTCCATACCGAAAACACTCTCGTAGTTCAGAATGTTGGGGTAGGTGCGGTTCAGACCCACTGGCTTGAAGAGGCCGTGCAGGTCGAGCAGCAGATGGTGCTTGGCGGTGCAGGCAGCCAGGCGCTCTATCATTTCCACGGCAGTCTGGTCGTCGCGGTCCATGAAATCTACCTTGAATCCCTTGATGCCCATGTCGGCGTAGGTCTTGCAGATGGTTTCCAGGTTCTCGTCCATTACGTTGAACACAGCCCAGAGCACGATGCCTACGCCTTTCTGGCGGGCGTATTCGATGAGCTTAGGCAACTGTAATTCGTCTATCGGTTTCAGGATGCTACCTTCTTTTGAATTGTACCATCCCTCGTCGAGCACGATGTATTCCAAACCGTGGTTATGGGCGAAATCTATATAGTATTTATAAGTTTCGTAGTTGATGCCCGCCTTGAAATCCACTCCTTTCAGATTCCAGTCGTTCCACCAGTCCCAAGCCACCTTGCCCGGTTTAATCCACGATGTGTCGCCTATCTTGTTGGGTGCGGCGAGCGCATACACCAGGTTGTTGGTTGGCATCTGGGTGTCGTGCTCAGTAATGGCGAAGATGCGCCATGGGTAGCTGCGCTTGCCGGTGGAGGTGGCGATGTATTCCTGGGCGGTCTTCACATGGCTCATGTGTCGCCAAGGGTAGTAGGCCATCTCCTTGGGATAAGGGGCGAAGACGGCTCTCAGGGTTCCGCTCTGCTGGTCCTGGTGGGTGCTGTTGGCCTGTACCCACATGCCCGGATAGCTCTGCAGGTCGCTCTCCATGAGGGTTACCTTAGCCTGACGGCAGTCGATGGTGGCTGGCAGGAAGGCCAGTTCCTGTCGGGCAGTGTCGAGCAGCGTCTCGTGGTAGATGTTCTGGAAAGCCATGGCAAAGGGCTTATCGGGAGTCGTGGTGTAGGGCAGCCAGGCCTTCCGGTCTTTGCCAAACTGGTAGGCGGCGGTTTCATTCAGGATGATGGTCTTGCCGGCGCGCTGGGTGTAGAAGCGGTAGGCAACACCCTCATCGTAGGCTCTGAGGATGACGCCGAATCCGTTTTTCAGCATCACGTTCAGTTCCTGATATTGGGTGCTGAACGATGGCTGGCGATAGAAGGGAGCGTTGATGGTTTCCTTGTGGCGGGTGAGCTTGTGGCTCTTCACCTTGGGATTCTTTCCGATTTCCTTTCCATCCTGCAGTTTCAATCCTATCTCCGATTTCTTCAGGAGTTGTGCTCCGTTCAGATTGAACTGAATCGAGAGATTCTTGTCTGTGTTCAGTTCTGCCGTGATTTTTCCATCGGGTGATTTCACCTGATAGCTCTGTGCGGCTGCTGGTGTCGCCATATATAATAAGGTGGCGAAAGCCAGGATTTTTGGGTTTAATGCCATGATGTCTTTATTAGCCATAACTACTATATTTTTTATTTGTGTGGCAAATTTAGGTATAATTGCCCGCATTTTACAAAAGAATAGTGCGAAAGGATGAAAAAATAGTCTAAATAGACGATAACGATATGATTTCTCTGTTTTTTTGGACGATACTTTTAGGATACTTAATGAAAAAGGTGTAATTTTGCCGATGAAATCAAAAAGCCGTAAAGGTGAAATTAAACATACCATAAAGGACGAAATCAGAAATATCATAAAATAGTCAATATGAATTTAAGACAAATATTAATAGTAGGAATAACAGGGGCTGCAACCATGCCGGCTACCATGTCGGCGTCCACTGTCTATCGCACCATCTCTAAGGTGGCTGCGGTAGCAGTGGATTGCCCGCAGGGCACTGTTCCACGACTTCCCAATCTGGTGTGGGTAACCTATTCGGATGGTTACTCTGAGTATCGACAGGTGCGCTGGGCAAACGCTCCGCTTGCCGACGAACAGGCTGAGGCGGATGCGCAGAAGCATCCCGCAGGAAGCCAGTATGAGATAGGTGGATTCATCATCGGCGATGAAACCACCGACAACGGCTATCCTATCAAGGCTCAGGTGAAGGTGGTGGCTGACGGATATCAGATTCCTCAGAACGAGGTGGCGCACACCTTCTCGCTCGCCGATGTAACTATCGACGGCGACAACCGACTCACCCACAACCGCGATGAGGCAATCCGTGAAATCTGCTCCTGGGACGTGAGTCAGCAACTCTACAACTATCGTGATTCCTACGGACTGAGCACCGAGGGCTACACCCGGAGCGACGGCTGGGATTCGCCTGATACCAAACTCAAGGGTCATGGTTCGGGCCACTACATGTCGGCCATCGCACAGGCTTACGCCGTGGCAACCAATCCCGAGCAGAAGGCCATCCTCCGCAAGAACATCACCCGCATGGTGAACGAACTGCGTGAGTGCCAGGAGAAAACCTTCGTGTTCAACAAGGATCTGAACCGCTATTGGGAGGCGAGAGATTTCGCTCCTGAGGCTGAACTCAGAGAGATGAAGGGCACCTGGGCTGCCTTTGATGAATACAAGAAGCATCCCGAGCAGTATGGCTACGGCTACATCAATGCCATTCCGGCTCAGCATTGCGCCCTGATAGAAATGTATCGTGCCTATAACAACAGCGACTGGGTGTGGGCACCTTACTACAGCGTACACAAGCAGCTGGCGGGACTCATCGACATCGCCACCTATTTTGATGATAAGGAAATCTGCGACAAGGCGCTTCTCATAGCCAAGGACATGGGTCTCTGGGTGTGGAACCGCATGCACTATCGCACCTATGTGAAGCAGGACGGCAACCAGGATGAGCGCAGAGCCAAACCGGGCAACCGATATGAGATGTGGGACATGTACATAGCCGGAGAGGTGGGAGGCATGAGCGAATCGCTCGCCCGACTTTCCGAGATGGTTGCCAATGCGGATGAGAAGGCAAAGCTCCTCGAGGCAGCAAACTGCTTTGATGCGCCTAAGTTCTTCGACCCGCTGAGCAGAAACATCGACGACATCCGAACCCGTCATGCTAACCAGCATATTCCGATGATTATCGGAGCCTTGCGCAGTTACAAGAGCAATCAGAAGCCATATTATTACAATTTGGCTCAGAACTTCTGGAGTCTGGTGCAGGGCAGATACATGTATGCGATGGGTGGCGTAGGCAACGGCGAGATGTTCCGCCAGCCCTATACGCAGATTCTGAGCATGGCAACCAACGGCTTGCAGGAGGGCGAATCGCAGGCTTATCCTGACATCAACGAAACCTGCTGCGCCTACAATCTCATCAAGTTGACCAAGGATCTGAACTGCTATCAGCCTGACAATGCGCAGTATCTCGACTACATCGAGCGCACGTTGTACAATCAGATTATCGGTTCGCTGAATCCGGAGAAATATCAAACCTGCTATCAGTATGCGGTGGGCTTGAATGCTACCAAGCCATTCGGCAACGAGACTCCTCAGAGCACCTGCTGCGGCGGAACGGGTTCGGAGAACCACACCAAATACCAGCAGTCGGCTTATTTCGCCAACGACAACACCCTCTGGGTGGGACTCTATATGCCAACCACCCTCCACTGGAAGGCGAAGGGCGTGACCATCAAGCAGGACTGTCTGTGGCCGGCTCAGCATTCTTCTATCAGGATTACCCAGGGCGAGGGCAATTTCACGCTGAAGCTCCGTGTGCCATACTGGGCAACAAAGGGTTTCTCGGTGAAGGTGAACGGCAAGGAAGTGGCTAAGAAATATCAGCCTAGCAGCTATGTGGAACTCGCAAAGAAGCACTGGCAGGTGGGCGATGTGATTGAAATAGAAATGCCTTTCAGCAAGCATATTGAATATGGAGCCGACAAGCTTTCGAGCGATGTGGCGAGTCTGGATGGCACTCCGCTGAAGACATCGTGGGTAGGAACCCTGATGTATGGACCGCTGGTGATGGCGGGTACGGGCGCACAGACCTGGAACCAGGCTACGCTGAACATCGACTCGAAACTGAGCAAGATTACGGTGGGCGAGTCAAACGGAGTAACCATGGGAGCCGGAGCCAATCTTCTTACCCTGAAGATGGATGGCAAGGAGTTCCAGCCGGATTACTATCGCAATGCCAACAGTACGCATTACTACCGCATCAATCTGACGGATGCCAAGAGCAAGAAGAGCAAGAAGGCGAAGTTGGATTTCACGGAGCTGAATTCTCTCTTGAATCTTGCTGCCGAGCGCAAGACTGCCCAGGAGCAATGGAATGCTCTTTCGCAGAAGGTGCCTGAGTATGCGCCATGGGCTCCATTCGGTTACGAGCGAATGCTAAAAGCTGAGGCTGAGGCACAGAAGCTGGTGGCGAAAGGCAAGAAGCAGGTAACCCTGGATGAACTGGAGGGCACTGCAGCCATCCTGAACCGTGCCATCAACACGATGCGTCCTGGCAATCTTGCCGAGTTGGAAGATCTTCGTGAGCTTTCGGGCTTGCTCCGCAGGGCTGGCTGGCCGGATGAAAAGAGCAATAAGGATTTGAAAGATGCCGTAAACTATGGCAGAATGGTTCAGAAATACGTAACCGACGGAAGCGGTACGCACGATATGATCCGTGCAGCCGTGGAGAAGCTGAAAAAGGCGTTGGGACAATAATTTCTGGAATCCCCGGATAATAAAGCAAAGCATAAAATTGAATAGTTGATTATAAATAGGTTTATTAGAATGGTTTGTTAGTTTAAAGCTAAGCAATCTGAAGCTTAGTAAACGAAAACAAAATGTTTATCCAAAGAAAGAGCGGTAGTACTAGTGATTAGTATTACCGCTTCTTTTATGCTTCTATTCTTATATAGTTCAGAGATTGTAACTCCGCTAGTTGTCTTATCCCGCTAGTCGTCCCAGCGGACTTGCGTTCTTGACTCTACAAAAAAAGAGGGTGCGTCATGGATTTATGACACACCCTCTTTGATGTTTTGATATTATTTAGAAAATAATCTTCTTATTAGAAAATAACCTTCTTTCCGTTCTTGATGTACATCTGACCCTTAGCTGGGTGAGCAATTTCCATACCCTGGAGGTTGTAGATCTTGCCATTCTTCACGCTCTCAACCTTGATGTCCTTGATGCCTGTTGTGAATGACTCGTTGTCAACCACGGTGATATTGTAGATATACTGCTTGCCATTTACCTCGAAGCAGAATGTGGTGACAATCTTCCATACATCCTCTTCAATGCTGGTAGAAGCTGAAACGTTGTAAACATCCCACTCCTCATTGTCTGTGTTGTAAGCAATACCGAAGGCACCGTCACCGCCAGCGTTGTAGGTTCCGTCCTTATCGAAGCTGTAACCGCTGCTAGGAGTTACATTAACGTTGGTGAATGTACCAGATGCAGTCATTACCTTGAAGTAACCCTTATCATCGTTGAGAAGGTCTTCTGCAGGTACGCCGAGAGCCTCAGCAGCCTTGGTCAGGTCGAGCTTGAAGTGCATGTCTTCGTCCTTTGAAGAAGCCACGGTCATGTTCTCTGTGCCTACTGTCTCTGCAGATTCGATGGCGCTTACAAACGAGATGTTGAAGTCAATCTGAATCATATCGTAGGTATCATCGTTTACGAGATACAACTTAGCCTTGTAAACATTGCCTGCTGCATTCATGTTAGGAACCTGGAATACGGCGAAGTCACCAGCAGCCAAACCGTTGGCATCACTCTGCAACCAGCAGATACCTACAGGAGCCTCTGCGTTTCCGCTCCAGAGGTGACCCTGTCCGTCCTTGCCGAGCCATACACCTGGCTTAGGATCGCAAGCATATACTGAATATGGAGCATAGAGCTTGCCGTCAACCTGCAATGAGTCTGCCAGGTCGCAATACAGGGTAGGAGAATCTGTGCCAATCAGCTGCTTGCACTCTTCCTTGGTAAGGCTGAATGTAGTCTGGTTGTTGTCAGAAATGTAAGCATCTGCGCTGGCAATTACCTGCTTAGCCACCTTCTTGTTGGCTACTACCTTCCAAGAGCTGTGGGTAGCCTGCTGCTTTTCAACCACATTACACTTCAGGGTGATGGTGAAGTACTTGTTGCCGGCTACATAATATACCTTGGCTGTATAGGTGTTGCCTGCCTTCTGGTGCAAACCTGCGAAGAGACCTACGCCAATCTTGCCAGGCTCGCCTTCCTTCTCTAATGTTACGAACAATGGACTTGACTCGCCATCCTTCCAGCTGGTCTTGTGGCTTTCACCATCCATCCAGTAACCATAAGCACCGGCATCGGTGTTGCCAGGATAGAAGACCTCATCGTCCTTGGCTACCTTAAACTGGATAGCTGAATTGTCGGTAATGCCCAGAGCAGCCTTGATGGCCTCGAGGTCGATTTCCTTATAAACTACTCCGTAGTCGCCAGTAAACTGGTTGAACTCGAGTTCAACGTCGAGATTACCGGTATTCTCCATCTCTGCAATGCTTGCAGCTGCAGCAGCCTCGCAGGTTACATTATAGTTAATCTGATAGTACTTGTCACCATACATGAGGTAGATAGAAGCCACCAGATTATCGTTGGCCTTCAGATTACCTGGATACTGACCCAGATTGCAGGTGATAGAGTCGCCATCAAACTTGAAGCCTTCGATAAAGAGCTTGTCTTCTCCGCCGTAGCTGGTTGCACCCAGGATAGGAGATTCCTCGCCCTGATGCTCCTCGCCCTGTCCGTAGATAGTGGTACGATACCAGAAGCCTGGAGCTGTGGCTGTTGACTTGTTGGTCAGCGTATCGTTGGCAATACCGCTGTTGGTATTATCATATCCGATGGTGTAAACCATCTTTTCGAGACTCATGGTCTTGAACTTATCGAGTTCGATGCCCAACTTCTCTGCAATTTCCTTAGCATCCACCTTCAGGGCTGTAGCTTCGTAACCCTGCACATCGGTACGGGTGGCCTTTACGGTAGCCTCGCCAGTCTTGGTCATCTTCTCTGCCAATTCAGAGCGGAGAACGGTGACAGGAGCAGGAACATCTGCTGGTGTGTTGATATTATAGGTGACATCGAATGTAGCCGTCTTGCCTCCGTAGGTAAGCGCAAACTTCTTGGTGTTGGTTTCACCGCCAGTGAATGCTTTTGGATACTGAAGGAGGGAGATGGTGAATGTATTCTCGTTAGCATCCCAGGCAGATTCTGCGTGGTAGGCAGCCTGCTCACCGTAAGGCTGGAGCGTACCGTCCTTGCCAAACCACATGCCGTTGAAGTTGCCGTTGTAGCCGGAAGCGTCGGTTGGAACCAGGGCTTCATCTACGTATGCCTGGAACATGGCGTCGCCGCTTGGAGTAACGCCTTCGGCTGTGTTGGTAGCAAGCCAGGTCTTCAGGGCGTTCACCAAAGTTGCAGTATCGGTGTTCAGCGTCTGGGCTACTTCTGTCAGCTTGAAGGTGGCAGGAACGGCTTCGTAGGAGCTGTTAGGATACTGGGTCACAGTTTGACTGTACTGTGCGTTTGCCGATAAGCCGAGAAGGCTTGCTACGGCTGTCAGCATAAGATGTCTGACGTTTTGAGTACTTGTTTTCATAAATCTTATTTTTTGTTAGTTATGTTAGTTATTTTGGATACGGAGCACTACTCTTATATTATGATGCGCTTCGCATTGCCCGTTTTTGATTACGCTGCAAATGTAATACAAATATTGGAATGGTGCTATAAAAATCGTCTGAAAATGTGGTAGTTGGACGAATTTATTATTAATTCGGACGATTCTTTCAGAGCCCATTTTGCTTCGGAGGAATGTTTTAGTTAATGGACATATTTATTAGTCTTAAATTTGCTTGTCTTTTTATTTTTATATACTTTTGCACCGACAAATAAACTAAACTTCAAAAAGATGAAACAAGACAATCTTTTCCGCAACATGAACCGAGCATTCTTAGGAATGTCACTGGCTCTTTGTTCATTGAGTGCAACTGCAGCAAACTCGGAAATCACCGATAAGGTTTGGCGCATGTCTGCATCTGTTCAGTCGGTTGGCAGACCTGTTGATTTGATCAACGACGGCAATGCCAATGTCAACGCCCCATACTGGTCTTCTCAGCATGGTTCGGCGTTTTATGGTCAGTATGAATATGTAGAACTCCAATGGGAGTTCAAGGCAAAGGTGAGCAGCATCCAGGTTTTCTGGGCCACCGCTTCTGGCGACATCGCCCTGCCTACCGATGCCTATGTGGCTTATTGGGATGGAGAGGCTTGGGTAAAGAGTACTCAAATCAATAATATATCCAAGCGCGGACTTTCCAATACTACTACTGATGTGTCTTCTGATAGAATCAGAATCTACATGAAGAGTGACAAGGCATGTGGCATTCGAGAGGTGAATGTCTATGGCGAGATTGTCTATGACCCTTCGGTGGCCTACAAGTGGCCTTCTTATTTTCCAACCTTGGATTACGACTATCGCAGCGAGTATCCTTCCTTGCAGCCTCCAACCAAGTTCTTGCCAGAGGATAATAACCAGCAGGGCTATATGGCTGACGGATGGTGGGCGATAGCCTGGGGACCTAAGACCAGCAAGTATGTAACCGAAGAAGCCAAGAAGAATATCCTCAAGAAGATGAATGAAGACTTCGCCTACTTCCGCGATGTGATGGGCTGGCCGCCAGACAAGCGGGCACGCAATGGCTATTACAGTACGGTATATGTATATGGAAGCGGCTTGTATAGTGATCCTGCAGATTCCACCGCTCGAGGTGGTTGGCAGGGTGCCACCTATTATAATGGGTCATCCTGGCCGATGGTTAACATCAGTTATTATCCTATAGCCTGCTTTGATCCGGCTTTCACCTATGATAAGTATTACAGCAGTGCCGTGACCGACCAGACCTTCCAACAGAATGCCTGTGTACATGAGGGCATTCATGCCATCTTCGCCGACCTGGAAGGCTGCAAGCAGTCTGCCTGGTATCAGGAGGCTGGCAACACCTGGCTGCAAGCTGAGGCAGAGGTAAAGAAGAGCGGCAAGACGCCAGAGAGCATGGGCTATCTGAGTGCGGGCAACATGATTGCTCCTTTCATGCCGATAGAATGCTATTCGGGCTGGCTGCTGGATGATTCCTTCGGCGGACCGAGTGCAGAAGGCGTAAATATGTATGGTGACAATGGGCAGATTTGCACCTGGCGCAATCTTCTGGGTGGCGTGCAATATGGAGAACTCTTTCCTCACTTTGTGAGCGAAATCCTGGGCAAGGGAAGTATTCCATGGATTTGGAGAAACTGCAAGACCCGAGTGCTCGAAGGAATGGCTGGAACCCTGGGCGACCGACAGATGCGCCACCTCATCACCGAGTATCGTGCCCGACAGGCAATGATTGATGTGGGTGTGTGGTCAACAGCCTGCAGAAAGCTGCTCAACGACAACTGGCTGGTTGACATCAAGCAGGAATGGTCGCCTTATTCACAAAGCGTGAAGACCTGGCAAGCTACTCCATACGCCAACATGTATAAGTGTAACGAGACAGATAGTGCAGGATGGTATTATCCTGAATATCGCACCACGCCAGGATGGAGCGGCGCCAACCAGGTGCCATTGCACGTAGATGGCACCAAGGGCAACACGGTGAGCATCCACTTCAAGCCTCTTGGCAAGAACATGGTCTGCCAGTTGTGCTACCGCACCAAGCGAGGCAAGATATATTACTCGCAGCCTGTGGAGGGAGAGGGCGACGTAGCCATGACCCTGCATGAAGAACCAGCCAATGGCGTAGTGATTGCCGTCATCTCAAACACCGATTATATTTATGAGAATGATGAAACCCGCAAGCGCCATTTCGACTATCGATTGAAGATGGGTGAGCATGTGTATCAGCCAGCCAAGGCTCAGCTCAAATGGTACATGTACACATTAAGACTTTCTGACCCTACTTTCAAGAAGCCGACTACGGGCATTGAAGATCTTCAGACCGATGAGGCTGCCAAGTTCGCCTTGGTGGTAAACAAAACGATAGTTCGTGCCGGAGAGAGTTTGCCTATCAGCGTGAAGGCTGCTGGCAGATATCAGATTCCTGTGGTGATGTATGCTGCCAATGGTGCGGCTGTTTATTCTCAGAGCTTCATGCGCGATGGCGATTATCACATTCCGGGAAATCTTTCTGCAGGTCTTTATATCTTGAAGGCGTATAACGGACGAGAAAGTTCAGCGGTGAAGATTATCGTGAAATAAAATGAAACAACAATAAAAATAACTGTTTATGATAAACAAGAAACCTAGAATCCGGAAAACAAGTGCCAAGGCGTTCTTCGCCTTGGTCTTGCTGGCTGGCTCAGGATTGACACAGTCTTGTACGCAGGATGTGTTGGAAGGTCAGCCGTCATGGTTGGGTAACTCTATTTATGAGCAGCTCCAGAACTATGGCAACTATGGCTATACGATTCGTCTGATTGATGATTTGGGTCAGACGGCAGTGTTGAACCGAACGGGTAGCAAGACCCTCTTTGTGGCGGATGATGCTGCTTTCGATGAATTCTTCAAGTCGAACGACTGGGGCGTGCGTCGTTATGAGGATCTTTCTACCGGTCAGAAGAAAATCCTGCTCAACAGTGCGATGATCAACAACGCTTATCTCATCGAACTGCTGAGTAACCTGCAGGGCAATCCACCGCAGGAAGGTTTATGCATGCGTCGTGAAACAGCCGTTTCGGTGCTCGACTCCGTATCCCGAATCATGCCTGCCGACATGCCTGCCACCGAATATTGGGACAAACACAGAGGCAATGCCAAGGGCATTGTGTTGTTGCGCGACAACACCGGCAAGCCGATGATTCATTTCCTGCCTGCCTACATGCAGTATAATAAAATTACATCCAACGACCTCAGTATCCTGACCAACGGAGCCTCAAATTCCGTTTCCGACTCCTGGGTCAACGGTAAGAAGGTTGTAGAGAGCGACATTACCTGTAAGAATGGATATCTGCATAAGGTAGATGGCGTGATGGTGCAGTCGGATAATATGGCGCAGATTATCAACCGTCATGCTAACATGAGCATTTTTGCCCGCATGATGAACCGCTTTTCGGCACCTTATTATGATGATGCTGCTACCAAGGAATACAACCGACTGTATAATAACACCGACTCCGTGTTCACGCTGAAGTACTTTGCTTCATCCGGCAATACCGGCAGTTACGGTTCGCCGAAGCAGGGCGAGGTAAACACCGACCCTTCTGACAGAACCGTAGAAGCCAAGCTGCTCTTCGACCCGGGCTGGAACCAGTATTTCCCATCGGGTTCTTCAGATAAAGACCTGCATTACGATTGCGGAGCGATGCTCGTGCCATCCAATCAGGCACTCAACGAGTGGTGGAACGCCGGCGGCAAGGTGCTGCAGGAAATGTATGGTTCCTGGGATAAGGTGCCAGCCAAGGTGCTCGTGAAGCTCCTGAACATCGGCATGATCAATTCCTTCTCCGAGACGGTGCCTTCTAAGTTCGGCAACATCGTAGATAATACTACTAAGACATCGATTGGCGTGACTCCTGCCGATGTGGATAGCTGCTTCATGGGTTGCAACGGTGTGGTTTATCTTACCAACAAGGTTTTCCCTCCTGCCGATTATTCATCCGTATCCTTCCCAGCCCTGGTGAACGAGAAGACGATGAACGTTATCTATTGGGGTATTTCAAGCATTCCAAACAATTCGTTCGAGCCATACCTCAACTCCATGGATTCCTATTACAGTTTCTTCATCCCAACCAATACGGCGATGCTGGAGTACGTAGATCCATGTTCTTACGGCAACACCACGCAGGTGCTCTATCAGTTCTACTTTGACAATGACTCAAAGAGAGTGAAGGCGTATAGATTCAAGTATGATTTAGCCAACCATACAATCGGAGAGAAACTGACCGATGCTACCGATGCTCAGGTGGAGAACCGACTGGTTGATTTGATCAACAACCTGATAGTCGTTGGCGACGTAGAGGATGGAAAGACCTATTACAAGACCAAGAGTGGTGGCTATCTCAAGATAACGAACCCTGGCAATGTGGGGATGATGACCGTAGCAGGAGGCTTGCAGGTAGAGCAGGGCGGCTCCGTGACCATTCAGAGCATCACCGATAAGAGCAAGGACGGCAACGGAAAGTCTTACATCATGGACGAAGCCATGCCGATGACCAGCCAGAAGTCAGTTTTTTCCATCTTGAAGGCGCATCCTGAGTTCTCAAAGTTCTACGACCTGATAGCAGGTTCCGGTTCTGTTTCCTCAAAAGATGCCCTCATGATAGCCAAGAGTGGTTCCAACACTTGCGCCGACATGAACATCTCGCTCTTCGATGCCTACAATTACACGGTTTATGTGCCAACCAACGAGGCGATAGAGAAACTGCATGCAGAGGGATATTTGCCATATTGGACAGATGTGGAGAATCTTACCGTAGATGATTTCGGCGGTAACAACAATAAGTTTAAGGCAGCAAAGACCGCTCTTGCCGCCCGCATCATCAACTTCCTGAAATATCACATCCAGGATAACTCTGTTATCATAGGTGGCGCAGACAATGCAAGTGTGAAGTTCGAGACCTTTACCAATAATCCGGCAAACAAGCGTTTCTATAGTATCATGGTTACTTCGGATAAGGATAGGCTGGAGGTAACCGACCAGATGGGAACTCATTGCTCAGTGGTCAAGACACCTGGTCTTTACAACATCCAGGGCCGTGAGTATTGGATCAAGAACAAAGATAAGGAAAATGATGTTATCTACAACGCCTCCGATGTAGTGGTTCACCAGATTGACGGGGCTTTGATCTATAGCCAGAAAGAGCAGCTCAACAGTTGGAGAGAACTCATCGGACTGACTACTTCTAAAAGTAAAGCAAGGAGAAGATAATTTATGAACACAAAATATAAATCTACAATATTGACACTGCTTTGTGCTTCGGCCTTGGGAGTGTCGGCGCAGGACCTTACGGCTGTGCATGGTGTTGTGAACGATGAGATTGGTGCCATCATCGGTGCTTCTGTCTGCGAGATTGACGGAAGTGGACGTATCATTGAATCAACGGTTACGGATGTCAATGGTAACTTCTCAATGAAAGTGCGCAACCCGAAGAATAAAATTCGTTTTAGCTACGTGGGATATAAGACCATCTCCATGGCTATTAACAAGTCGGAATACAACATCATGTTGACTTCTGATACGCAGATTGATGCTGTGACTGTTACTGCCAAGCGCCGTTTGAACGCCGGTGGTCTTGCCATTCCGGAGCGAGAGTTGTCGTACGCCACACAGACCATCTCGGCAAAGCAGTTTGAGGGACTCGGACTGAACACGGTGGATGAGGCGTTGCAGGGACGTATTTCGGGCTTGGACATCGTTTCTGTTTCAGGTAACCTGGGAGCAGGAACCAGTATGCGCTTGCGCGGTTCATCTTCTGTAAGTACGCTGACCAGCAGCAATCCGCTGATTGTGGTGAACGGCAACACCTGGAATGTGGATATGAGCAACTTTGATGTGAAGAATGCCAACGATGAGCAGTTCTCGCAGTTGCTGAATATCAACCCTGAGGATATTGCCAGCATCACCGTGCTGAAGGATGCTGCTGCCACTGCCATCTATGGTTCGCAGGGCGCCAACGGTGTCATCGAGATTACCACCAAGCGTGGTTCCCGTGGAAAACCGCAGCTCACTTACTCGCTCCGTCTCACAGGTACTCATCAGCCTAAGGGCTACAAACTGCTGAATGGCGATGACTACACCATGCTGCTGAAGGAAAGTTACTTCAATCCGGAGCAGAGCGACAAGGCGTCTAATATTCCAGAGTTGAACTATGACCCTACTTATTCGGAATACGAACAGTATAACAACAATACCGATTGGATTGACGCCGTCACCCAGTTTGGTTTGCGCCAGAACCACTACCTGTCTGTAACTGGTGGTGGTGAGAAGGCAACCTTCCGCATCGCCGGAGGTTTCGACCATGAGACGGGTTCTGTCATCAAGCAGCAGCTGGACCGTTTCGCTACCCGTGTGGCATTAGACTACTATGTGAGCGACCGCATCAAGATTTCCACCAACTTCGCCTTGACTTACACCAAGAACCAGAAGAATTACGATGATCTCTTGTCGCTGGCTTACAAGAAGATGCCTAATATGGGTATTTACGAGCAAGATGCTGTGACGGGTGCTGACACCAATCGCTACTACACCATGTTGCAGTCGGCTTCCAGTGTCTTCAATGATGATCAGAAACAGTATGTCAATCCGGTGGCGAGTGCCAATCTTGCCAAGTTTGACGACCGGACTTATGACATTACCCCAGAGTTTGAGTTGAATTATCACCTGCTGGGCATGGACGAAGACCACACCCAGCTGAACTGGCAGGGCCGTGTGTATATGAACATCTTCAATGAGTATGTAGATAAGTTCTATCCTAACGAGCTGGTCACCATTCCATGGGCTAATGGCGTAAACCTCTCAAACTCAAGCAGCAACAAGAGTGTGGCGTTCAATACCAAGCAGACACTCACGTTCATTCCGGCGTTCAAGAACAAAGACCACTCCCTGATGGCTTTGGCTCGTTTCGAGTTGACATCGGGTAGTTCTAATGGTCAGGGCACGGATGGAAGCGGTCTTCCTGCAGGAGGAATCACCAGTCCGGATGCGGGTGGTATTATCTCGGGCTTGAGTTCCAGCTTCAGCCAGTGGCGTTCGATGTTCTATACGTTCTCTACCCACTATGCCTACAAGGGACGCTATATGTTCGACTTTTCGGTACGTGCAGATGGAACGACCAAGTTTGGTCCCGACCGTCGCTGGGGCTATTTCCCAGCCGTGTCATTGCGATGGAACGTGGTGGATGAGCCTTGGATGAAGCCAACGGCTAAATGGCTTTCCATGTTGAGTATCCGTCCTAGCTGGGGCGTGGTGGGCAACCAGCCTAGTGCCGACTATCTCTATGCCAGCAAATACGCCACCAGCGACCGCTATCTGGATGCTTCTACCATGAGACCAATCAACGTGAAGCTCACCGATTTGCGTTGGGAGAAGAAGGAGTCATATAATGTAGGTATGGATTTCGGCTTCTGGGACGATAAGCTGACGGCAACCATCGACTGGTACACTGAGACCACCCGCGATATGTTGATGAACGATGTTCGCATTCCTTCCAACACAGGTTACTATACCTTGGCTTACAAGAACGTGGGTTCCATGCGCAACACGGGTTGGGAGTTGAATCTCAATACCAACAAGCTCATGAAGTTCGGCAAGAAGTTCTGGGTGGATGTCAATGTAACATTGGGTAACAACAAGAACGAGATTCTTACGATGGATCCGCAGATCCTGGAAACCCTCAACTCCACCTTTGCCTATGGCAACCGCGAGGTGTTGCAGCGTGTGCAGGTTCACAATCCTTTCGGAGCCATCTATGGTTTCCGTAGCAAGGGCGTTTACCAGTATCAGTATGATACCTTTGCCAAAATGACCACCGAGGAGCAGCAGGCATTCCTGGCTTCTGGCAAGACTGCTCCTGTAGCTCAGAAAAAGGATGGCAGCGTTATTTATGATGACAAGGGAAAACCGGTTCGCATGATGTACAACTACTCCAACAATGCCAATGCCAAGAACTACAAGTTCAGAGGCGGTGATGCAATCTATGAGGACATCAATGAAGATGGAAACATCAATGAACTGGACATCGTCTATTTGGGAAGTTCCCTGCCAAAGCTGACCGGTGGATTCGGTTTCAACTTCAACTATGGCAACTGGAAACTCAATGCGCAGTTCAACTACCGTTTAGGCAACAAGGTGCTCAATCTGAACCGCCTCGATGCTGAAGCCATGGTCAACAACAATAACCAGAGCCAGGCAGTGAACTACCGCTGGCGCAAGGAAGGCGATATTACCTCTATCCCAAGAGCCATGTATGGAACTGCTTCCAACTACAATACGCTGATAAGCGACCGCTTTGTGGAGGATGGTTCCTTCCTGCGTCTCAACTATCTGCAGCTTTCTTACGCCTTCAACCAGACGTGGGTGAAGAAAGCCATTGGCTTGCGAGGCCTGCGCTTCTACATGAGTGCCAACAACCTGTTCTGCCTCACCAAATATACGGGAGCCGACCCTGAGGTGGGCTATGGCAGCTATGGTGCTTCGGTGGATTCAGGTCAGACTCCTCGCGCCAAATCATACACATTAGGTTTAACAGTCGATTTTTAAACGAAAGATTATGAAACTGAAAAATAAGATATTGACAATCGGTGTAGCCGGAATGTTGGGGATGGGCCTTACTTCCTGTTCCGACTTCCTGACTATCGAACCGCTCAACGAAATTGTACAGGACAAGTTCTGGAACAGCAAGAGCGATGTCGAGAATATCGTGATGGGATGTTATTCTGCCATGCAGTCGCAGACCATCACCGACCGAATGATCATCTGGGGCGAGTCTCGCTCAGACAATATGGTGGGTGGAACCAACATCGCCAACAACGAGAGCTTGCTCAACGTGTTCAAGGAGAATATCAATGCCAAGAATGCCTACACCTCGTGGGGTGAATTCTACGACATCATCAACCGCTGCAACCTGGTGCTGCTCTATGCGCCGGAGGTGGCTCAGAAAGACCCTAACTATTCTGAGAGTGAGTTGAATGCCACCCGTGCCGAGGTTTCAGCCATCCGCGACTTGATGTACTTCTATCTGATTCGTGCGTTCAGAGACGTGCCATACACCACCGAGGCTTTTGTGGATGATTCACAGAAGATGGACCTTCCTGCCACTCCGTTTGATGAGGTGCTCAACAATCTGATTGCCGATTTGGAAAGTGTGCGTCCGTATGCTGTGACAAAATATCCGGAAAACAAACCGCTTTATCAGTTTGGCCGCATCACCCGCGACTGCATTGATGCCATGCTCTGCGACATGTATCTGTGGAAACAGGACTATTCTAATGCCGTGAAGTACGCCGACTATGTGCTGGAGAGCAAGACCAAGGAGTTTAAAGGTGGTAATATTTCGATGGGAGGAGGCGCTTCTCTTACAGGTAAGCTATTTGAAGGTTATCCGCTGCTTTGTGATAAAAACCTGATAACCGGCGGTAGCTATGGTTGGTCATACGGACTGATTTATAGTGCTGAAGGGTGCAAGGAGAATATCTTTGAGCTGCTTTACGACAAGTCGGAGACGATGCTCTCTAACGGAAGCGTTTCCTATTTGTATGGTAACCAGACCGAAGCCGGCATCATCAAGCCTGCCGATTTCATAGGCAGTGATGTGGAAGACCAGCAGTTTAAGGTGTTCAAGGACAAGTACGACCTCCGTTATTACGAAAATATAGAAAAGGTAAGCACCTCTGTCTATGGAATCCAGAAAATTGCCAGTTCGGATGTTGTCGTAACTGCAAGTGCTGCCGACATTAAATCAATAGGTATCAGGTATGACAAGAGCAACTGCTATGCTCCTTGGGTTATCTACCGCACGGCAGACGTGATGCTCATGAAGGCTGAGGCTCTTACCCAGCTGGTAAACTCAGATCCGCAGACCGATGAGGAGAAGGCACAGAACGATTCGTTGCTGAAGGCAGCCTACGAAATCGTGAATGTCATAGAAAAGCGTTCTTCCTTCGCCGGCAATTATGAGAACATTCCTTACGACAGCTATTCAAGCAAGAACCAGATGGAAGAACTCGTGCTGCTGGAACGCCAGCGTGAACTGATGTTCGAGGGCAAACGATGGTTCGACCTGGTGCGCAAGGCTCGCCGCGACGGAAAGACCAACTTCCTGGTGAACAAGGTTCAGCAGAAAGGTTCAGACAATGGTGGTGTGGTGCAAACCAAGCTGGCGAAGATGGATGGCCTCTATTGGCCTTACAACAACGATGAACTCAAGGTGAATGGAAACCTGGTTCAGAATCCTTCGTATGGCTCAGGAAGTGCTACTACTGATAGTAAATAATAAACAATGACGAAAATGAAAAGCAAGATGAAATATGGACTGATGCTGATGATGGGGCTGTGGATGACTGCCTCCGTCATGTCAAGCTGCTCAGATGAGCCTGATAAGTCCAACTTTTATACATTCAAGGGGCAGATGGTGAGCGACTATTTGTTGAGCAACCAGGACTTCAGTGAGTTTTCACTCATTCTGGAACGTGCGGGTATGATGAAGCAGATGTCGGCCTATGGCGCCTACACCTGTTTTGCGCCAACCAACGAGGCAATCAATCGCTATTTGAGCAAGAAGGGAGTAAGTTCGGTGAGCGAACTCTCTGAGGCCGACTGCGATACGATCGCCCGCACCCATCTCATCAGCAACATGTATGCTACCTCTGACATGAACACGGGTGTAATCTCCACTCCTAACATGAACCGTCGTTATATAGAGGTGACTCATGGATTAGACAAGGATAGCAATGCCGTAGTGTTTCTCAACAGAACATCGCACATCATCTATGAGTTGCAGGATGACTCTGTAGAGAATGGTATCATGCAGCCAGTGAGCGAGGTGCTGGAAAACAGCAACCGCATGTTGCCGGATGTGATGGAGGAGAACAAAAAAATCTCTCTCTTCTCTGAGGCACTCACCGCTACGGGCTTGGCAACCTTGATGAGAAATACCTATCGGGATGCTGATTATGACCCGGAGAAGTATCCTCGTTATAAATATACATCGCATGTCAACAAGGAGACAGCTACTGTTCCAGACACCAAGGAGTATGGTTTCACAGCCTTTGTGCCTACCGACTCTATCTTGTCAAACAAGTATGGAATCCACTCGCTGCTTGACCTTTACAAGAAGGCATGTGAAATATACGATGTTATGTATCCGGAGGATGTGAGCAAGGAAGGCCACAGTTTCGAGAACCTGACAGACAGCGTGAACCCGCTGCGCCGCTTCATGGAATATCATATCCTGAACCGCAAGATTCAAGGCTGGAACTATCTCACCCCGTTGAACGACATCGGTATTATGACCGCCCTGATGAACCCGGTGGATTGGTATGAGACTCTGTTGCCACATACCATGATGAAGGTGGAGAAACTCACCGTGCTGAAGTATGCTGATGCCGACCAGATGCGTGAGCGTTACATCAATCGCCGCCGAGACGATGAATACAGAGTGCGTGGCGCCCTGATTCAGAAGAGCGTGGAGAATGAGTATTCCAACCAGGCAATCAATGGATGGTATTTCTATGTGGATGACATCCTTGCCTTCGATGAGACCACCCGCGACATCGTGGATAACTGCCGCATCCGTATGGACTTCTCTACCATTTTCCCGGAATTGGAGACCAACGGCATCCGACAGAATGGAAACGTGAAGCAGCAGGACCCTGAATATGACGAAACAGGTAAGTATGGTAGAAACTATTACTTCCCTAACGGATACCTGAAAGGCGTAAAGAGCACGGGTTATTTCGTTTATCGTCGTCCTCATGACTACTACGATTCCTACGAGGGAGATGAGTTCAACCTCTTCGGTAATTTCGACATCGAGTTCAAGTTGCCTCCAGTACCATACGAGGGAGATTGGCAGATCCGATTGGGCTATGCGGCTGAATCAACCCGTGGTATTGCCCAGATTTACTATGATGGCAAACCGCAGGGCATTCCGCTGGACATGACCAAGGACTTGACCGATGCCTCCCTGCTCGGAGCCGAGTGGGTGCAGGACTATGCAAGCATGAGCGATGCAGAGAAGTCTGCCGATTACAAGAACCTGAAGAACAAGGGATATTATCGTGGCGCCATGGGCGGTTACCGCTATGATGGAGCAGGAGCGAGCACCTATCGCCAGTTTGTTACGGTTCAGATGACCCTCCGCCGTGTGCTCTGTACCGTGCATGTTGATCCTAAGAAAGACCATTACCTGCGCATCCGTTGCGTCTCTACAGGTAAGACCGAGTTTGACCTCGACTATCTGGAACTCGTGCCAAAGAGCGTATATGGTGTGACGGATGGCAACAGCATGGAAGATCCATTGTAAAGAACAAATAATCTCAAGAAATATGAAAATATTCAAGACATACAAAATACAGGCACTAGCCGCCATCCTGGCGGCTCTGTGCTACTCTTCCTGCTCAGACAAGTGGGATGAGCATTACGGTGAAAACTCGGAGGGCATCGTGAACGCTACCCTTTGGGAAGCCATCAGCGGAAATGACGACTTGAGCAACTTTGCCAAGGTGGCAAAGGTCTGCGGATACGACCTGGCATTGGACGGAAGCCAGACCTTCACGGTTTTCGCTCCCACCAACAGCAGTCTGAGTGCTGAGCAGGCCGACAGCTTGGTGAATCTCTATAAGGAGCAGAGAGCGGCTGGTGTGAAAGCGGCAGAAAATCCTGTGGTGAAGCAGTTCCTGCAGAATCACATCGCCCTCTATAAGCAGTCGGTGTCTTCAGTCACCTCTGATTCCCTGGTGATGATGAACGGCAAGTATCAACCATTCTCCTCGTCGGCTATCGGTGGCGAAAGCTATGAAACCAAGAACGGACTTTACAAAAATGGTATCTTATATACCATCAATGGCAAGGTGAAGTATGAGCCGAATGTGTTTGAGTACCTGGCGATGGACCATGAACTTGACAGCGTTTATCAGTTCATCAACCGTTTCGGAAAATATGAGTTTGATGCCAATCAGAGTGTTCCTGGAAGTATCGTAGATGGCAAGACGCAGTATCTTGATTCGGTGATGGTGTATAATAACAGGTTCTTTGATTCTTATGGTGAGCTGAACGTAGAGGATTCCACCTACTGGTTGCTTGCTCCTACCAATGCGGAATGGAAGCGTATGGTAGAGGAATATACACCTTATTTCAATTTCGATACGAAGGTGGAAAATCGTGATTCCCTGCAATATACGCTTACCCGCCTGATGATACTGAACAGTGCCATCTTCAACCGCAGCGGAAACAAGGATGAGGCTTTCCGTGATTCAGCCGTTTGTACAATGGCAGAGTCGGATACTTATTATACGCTGTACTCTAACGAAAAGCGAACAGGTATATTCTACCGTCCGTTTGATGCTGGAGGCATCTTTGAGGGAACCCAGGATATTGCCCTGAGCAACGGACATGTGCGCAAGGCTTCCACCTTCCGCATTACCCCTTACGACAACTTTTTGAAGAAGTTGCAGGTAGAGGCGGAGAGTACCTTCAACCTGGATACTTTGGATAATGCCATCGACCCTTACACCGTGCGCAATGTGCCTACTAACAATCCTTTCTATGGAAAGATCTCCAACAATTCGTTTGCAGAGATTGCTCCTAAGAGTTTGGGCTCCCAGCCTACGGTGACTTTCAATATCGATAATGTCCTGTCAAAGGTGGGTTATGATATTTATGTAGTCTTTGCGCCAGCGTTGGCATACGATACCCTAGCCACCGATGAGCAGCGGTTGCCGGTGAAGTTTAAGACCCGCATCGGCTATCAGGCTAGCGGTGCTACCGTTTGGGAACGTCCGGTTTCTTCTGTTACGAAGCCAGATGTGGTAGATACCGTCAAGGTGAAGAGCAACTATAAGTTCAAGACTTCGGGCTACGGCTTGTCGCAGGGACTGCCAAAAATCAAGATTTTCACCGATGTGTCAAGTAATCAGACTTCCAAGTATCAGACTACCATGCGCATCGACTGCATCATCGTCCGACCACATGATGCCCCTGTGAGTGAAGCTAGGGAAATCAAGATTTCTTATTAATCCTTCTTAATTACGTATATACAATGAACAAATATATTATATTCGGTTTGTCTGCCTTGATGCTGGGTGCAAATGGTGCATTTGCGCAGAGCGAGGCTACCACCTCAGGTCAGTTGGAAAAGACTGTGAAGGCGGTGAAGCGTTATCCTTCCCGTAAGGTGAAGGGATGTGTCGTCGATGCCGCCACTAGGTTGCCTGTTGCCGGAGCCTTGGTAAGTGTGGGCGAGATTCAGGGCTATAGTGTGCTCACCAATTCTAAGGGTGAATATACGCTGGATGTCCCTTTGGTAGCCTCTTCTCTCCTGGTTACTGCTCCTGATTACAATGTCACCAAGATAGGATTGGTAAACGATGAGGTGCAGAAGAAAGCCTCTCTCTATTCCACGGTTTTCGTGGCAGAGTATAGTGAAGACAATAATGTTACTGCCATGCAGAAAGCCTCTGGCTTCCAGTATTCCAATGCCTCCAGCATAGAGGAGGAAGTGCAGAAGCGCCTGGGTGCCCAGGTGCGCACGGTGGCCCGCAATGGCAACCCTGGCGTAGGAGGTGTGATGTTTATGAACGGCTTGAATTCGCTCAATGTCAATGCGCAGCCGCTGATAGTAGTGGATGGCGTCATCTTCGACCAGCAATATAATCGTCTGATGCTGCACGATGGCTTTTACAATGATATTCTTGCCAATATCTCGACAACCGACATCGAGGAGGTTTCCGTGCTTCGTAATGGTACGGCTCTCTATGGTGCCAAGGGTGCCAATGGCGTTATTGTCATCAAGACACGCCGCAGCCACAGCATGGCAACCAGAATCACGGCTAGCTTGTCAACGGGCATTACCACCAAGCCTAAGTTCTACGACATGATGGATGCTTCGCAGTATAAGAGCTATGCTTCTGATCTGCTGGCCACCACCCGCACCAAGATTACCAACTTCAAGTTCCTCAACGAGGACCCTACCTATTATTATTATCCTCAGTATCATAACAATACCGACTGGAAGGATGGGGTGTATCGTAATGCCCTCACCCAAAACTATAATATCAATGTAGAGGGTGGTGATGATGTGGCAGACTACAATCTGAGCTTGGGCTATGTGGCTAATCAGACTCCATTGAAGTTTAACAACCAGAACCGCCTGAACATCCGATTCAATGCCGATATTCGCCTGACTGATAAGTTTAGCGTGGCATTCGATGCCTCTTTTGCCAACCAGACCCGCAATATCCGCAACGATGGTGCACCTGAGAGCTATGACGAGGGTACTCCAACCGCTCCTTCGTTCCTGGCTTATGTCAAGAGTCCGATGCTGAGTCCATACGCCTATGCCAATGGCGTGTTGAGCAGCAGCTATCTCGACATCAGCGATGAAACCTATCTTGACGAGGCTTTGGCAAAATATTCCAACTATAATTACAAGTTGGGTAATCCATACGCCATCAATGAGTATGCTGATGCTGAAAATAAAAACCGTTGGGAGAATTCCATGGTCAACTTGGCTATTACGCCTAAGTTCCAGTTTAACAAGCATCTCTTTGTGAGCGAGCATTTCAGCTATAATCTGGTTAATACCAACGAGAAGTATTATATCCCAATCAGCGGTGTGCCAGATTACTATGTGGGCAGCGTTGGCGCCTACCGCGAGAACGAGGTACGCTCGCTGTTCTCCAAGCAGAACTCCGTGATGAGCGATACCCGCATCGACTGGAGCAACCGCTATGCGGCTCATGCCATCCATCTCTTTGCCGGAGCACGCATCAACTGGGAGAGCTACACGCTCAACAGTCAGCTGGGTTACAATACCGGTAACGACAAGACTCCGTTCATCTCCAGTTCGTTGTTGAATGTGAAGACCGCCGGAGCCAATGACAACTGGACTTCCATCGCCTGGTATGCACAGGCAGAGTACAACTATCTGCAGCGCTATTACTTGCAGGCAAACCTCACCACCGAGGCCTCTTCCCGATTTGGCAAGGATGCCGATGGAGCCTTGAATATGTTGAATGCAGCCTGGGGCGTTTTCCCTGGAGTGCAGGCTGCTTGGGTGGTCAGCAATGAACCTTGGTTCAAGGTGCCGGGCGTCAACTATCTGAAGCTGAGTGCGGGCTATGATGTAAGCGGCAACGATGATATTGATTATTATGCCGCTCGCAGTTATTTCTCATCAACCAAGTTCCTACAGACCGTTTCAGGACTCGTGTTCGACAACATCGGCAACAACCACCTGAAGTGGGAGACTACCAAGAAGTGGAATGTGGGCTTGGAGACGAATTTGCTCAACAACCGCTTGAACTTGCGACTCAACTACTTCAACAGCCGCACCGATGATATCCTCACCTACCAGTCGCTGAGCTATGTGTCTGGTTTGGATAAGAACTGGTGCAATGGCGGTTCCCTGAAGAACAGCGGTTACGATGTAACGGTCATTGGCAAGGTAATCAATACCCGGAACTTTGCCTGGGAGTTAGGCGGTAGCATCGGTCATTACAAGAACGAAATCGTCTCATTGCCTGAAGGCAAGGAATATATTGACAACACGGTGTATGGTGCCACGATAAGAACCCAGGTGGGCAAGCCAGCCAATCTGTTCTATGGCTATCGCACGGCAGGCGTGTTCAAGAGCACGGAGGATGCCCAGGCAGCCGGTCTCTATATCATAGGCGACAACGGAATGGACAAGAACTATTTCGGAGCAGGCGATATGCAGTTTGTCGATAAGGATGGCAACCATATTATCAATGCCAGGGATTGTGAGGTGATAGGTGATCCTAATCCTGATTTCTATGGCAATATCTTCACCTCCTTTGCCTACAAGCGTTTCCGCCTTGACTTCAACTTCAATTACAGCGTGGGCAATGATGTTTACAACTACATGCGCCAGCAGCTGGAGTCGGGCAGCCGTTACATGAACCAGACCACGGCAGTGAGCAAGCGTTGGCAGAGCGAGGGACAGGTGACAGACATGCCTAAGGTAACCTTCCAGGACCCTATGGGCAACAGCCGTTTCAGCGACCGCTGGATAGAGGATGGCAGTTATCTGCGCCTGAAGACCGTTACCTTGAGTTACTCTTTGCCAGTGAACTCCACCTTGCTGCAGGGCTTCCAGTTCTGGATTCAGGCAAACAATCTGTTCACCTGGAGCAAGTATCTGGGCAGCGACCCTGAGTTTACGATGACCTCGGCCGTGATAGGACAGGGCATCGACCTGGGACAGTTGCCACAGTGCCGCAGCATATTGGCTGGTGTAAAGATCAATCTCTAATCGTAGCAGAATTCATCAAACATTATAAAGCAATCAATTATGAAAAAAGTAACATATATCCTTATATGGGTGCTGTTGGGAGGGGTGAACGCCATGTTTACCTCTTGCGGAGATTTTCTCGACCAGGAGTCTGATAGAGTTATCTCTGCCGGCAAAGACCGTCTCAATGCAGCTTCTGATACTCTGTATTCAGTGATAGGCATCATGAACAAGTTGCAGGCTCTGTCCGATCGCACCATTCTTCTTGGAGAATTGCGTGGCGACCTCTCAGAAGTGCAGGACAATGCCTCCGCCGATTTGCGTGAGTTGGCAAACTTTAATGTCTCAACCGGGAATAAGTACAATGCTCCCCGCGACTATTATGCGGTCATCAATAATTGCAACTATTTCCTGGCCAAGGCAGATACCATGGTAAAGAATAGCAAGAATGAGCGCATCTTTGCCAAGGAATATGCAGCGGTGAAGGCTTTCCGTGCCTGGACTTACCTGCAGCTGGTGCTAAACTATGGCAAGGTGCCACTCATCACGACACCGATTCTTACCAAAGACGATGCGGATAGGCAGTATGAGATGAAGGACATCCAGGGCATTTGCAATTATTTCGTAAGTGACATTGCTCCGTATGCCAACGTGGAGACCCCCAACTATGGAACCATCCGCGGCAACGACTCCAAGCTGTTCTATTTCCCTATCTATGTGCTGATGGGTGACATGAACCTCTGGGCAGGCAATTATCGTGAGGCTGCGCTTTGCTATTATAAGTACATCAATGGCAGAAATGGTTCAAACTCTTCTTATCCTATAGATAAAAGAACTGTGAGCTGGTCTTCGAGCGATAGTAAATGGCGAATGATAGAAGATAGTTGGAGCTCGGATTTCCAGGTGGAGTCGAATTCTGCCACTTCGGAGCTCATCACCGAGATACCTGGAGATTCCATTCCTGCCGAGGGCAATTACAGTGAGTTGAAGAATCTGTTCAGTTCGTCGGCTAGCAACAACTACAAGGTGTCCATCATGCCTTCAGTGGCGTTGCGCACGCTCTCCCAGGCTCAGAAGTATTGTCATCTCAATGCAGATAAAGAAGTGATTTATGCGCCTGATAATTTGAAAAATAACAGAAAGGGCGACCTCAGATACCTTTCTGCTGTATCGAACTACAGTGGAATATATGGTGGTTCCATGGTGGATGAGTATATAATCAACTACAAATATTCAAGTCGCAATGTTCACATTTATCGCCGTACCATGGTTTATCTCCGCCTGGCAGAGGCGTTGAACCGTGCCGGTTTCCCACGTTTTGCCTTTGCCCTTCTGAAGACGGGAGTCAACAATGATGTGATAGAGAATGATATCTTGCCTTATTATCCTGAGGAGGAAGCATTCTTGAAGCAGTTTGATTTCCCGACTTCGAAATATAAGCTCCGTACCAAGTCGGAAGGCTCTGATGAGAACACGGTTGGTATTCATTCCAAAGGTTCAGGCTGGTCGGAATATAACGATTTCTATGTTTATCCTGAAAGGGATAACATGGCTGAGGAGCAGGATGCCGTGGAGGATTTGATAGTTGATGAGGGTGCCTTGGAATTTGCTTATGAGGGTACTCGCTTCTACGATTTGATGCGTGTGGCATTGCGTCGCAATAATCCTGCTTATCTTGCCGACAGGGTGTATGCTCGCCAAGGTGAGGATAAGAAGGAGGTAGTGAAGAGCCTGATTAAGTCTGATTTGAACAATGTATCCAGCTGGTATCTCAACTGGGATGGAAAAGTAGGCTTGGGTCCTCTTTTCAAGGATGGAGAATAAATATTTGGGGTGGTAGTTCCCCCTTTCATTTGGAAAAACACGGACAAATTCAATTTGTTCGTGTTTTTTTATCTCTTTTTACATACTTTTTGATGAAAAATCTGTCTTTATGTGAAATGATTTAGAGAAATCAGTGTATATAAGAGTAAAGAAACATAAATAATAAATATGAAACAGGAAAAGGACATTTTGAAAGGACTCCGAGGCAAGCAAGAGGAAGCGCAACGCCTGTTGCTTCAGCGATATGGCGGTATGGTCTTTTCGCAAGTCGTAAGGATTGTCCCCAGCCAGGAGGATGCCGAAGAGGTCTATCAGGATGTCTTTGTCAAGGCTTTCCGGCATATAGAGTCTTATGATGAGCGAAAGTCTTCGCTTACCACTTGGTTAATGCGCATAGCCTATCATGAATCTCTCAATTATATGAGGGGTAGGAACATCCGTAAGATAACCATAGAGGATTGCATGCCGGAGGCTGTTGACATCTCGAATGAAGAAGTGGATGGATTCTTCGGAAAAACAGATGATGAGACTATTGGGTTGATAGAACAGGCATTGGAACGATTGCCATCCTATGAGCGGTCTCTCATCTCTATGTATTATTACGAAGAGTTGTCTGTCAAGGAGATAGCGTATGTTACCGATTCTGTTCCGGCAACTATCGCCACAAAACTGTTTAGAATCAGACAAAAGTTGTACCATATTATATTAGAGATAAAAAATGAATGAGAATAGAAAGATAAATAGTCATGATGAAGGTTTGCGCAGAGCCATTGCAAGACGGGAATTGCAGTTGCCTCACATGCCTGATGACTTAAACCAACGGTTGATGCAACGTATGGGGCAGCGGAAAGCTATTGCCAGGAAACGCTGGTTAGCTACTGTTGCAGCTAGTGTTGCCGTTGTAGCCTTTGTAGCTGTCTTGATAGGAGGATGGCTTGAACCCCCGGCGAAACAAGATGTCAAGGTTGTAGCGCAAGAGGGTAGGCAATACGAGACTGAGGCAACAAACAAAGTCATTGTAAAACAGAAAGCAGCTACTTCTGTTGTGCGTCAAGCAGAAAAACAGACTAGTCCTCAAGAAAACTCCATAAAGACAGAAAGTAAGTTCTCGGAAGAAAAGATAACGTCTGTAAGGGAAGAACAGAAGGGCACAAGTATTTCTGATTCTGTGAGATTGACGGAAGATCAGAAGGTGATGGACGAATACGTAGCTCAGGTTTCAAGAATTTGCGGAGCTACTTGTCTGCCATTGGATTGTGGCGGTTCAGATGGTAAGGTCTTTGTCTTTCAAGACGATGAGCAGATGGATGTGCTTGGCAAGCTGAAAAACGTGGTGGCTTGGATAGATACAGACAGTCCTGCGGTGAGATTGTTTTCTTCTTTTGACCAAATGACATTGGAACTGGATGGAGACAAGGATGCGAAAGGCGTGAATGAGATTTGGTTTGCCGACCGACAGTATGGGTATGTGTATCTGTACCATGCAAGGGTAAGAAAAGACAGCTGGACATCAGTTTCATGCTATACAGATTTTCTTGATCAGAACTCACGCAAGTTGAGCAACTGATGAGAATTAATATGAGTCTTAACAATAATAAAAATCCTTATTATGAAAAAGTTTTATTTGGCGTTGGTCTTAGGCTTGGTGGCCTTGACTTCTATGGCTTCTGTCCCTTATGTAAGAGACAATGTGGTTTCATCTGATGAACAGGAGAATGTTTTGCTTAAAACAGATTTTATTCGTTTGGAAACAGGACGTTCTTCTGCAGATTTTGAGGGGGCTTGGATAGAATACCCTCTTAGGGCGCAATTGTCGCAGGAAGATAGTGAGGTGTTGAAAAAAATACCTTATTTGGGCTTTGCCAAGCTCATCGACGAGGGTAACCAAACGGTACTTCATTGCTATCTCGTTACAGGTAATGACAATATGAATAATATCTGGCTTGGTGGTGATGAGACTTATATCGTGGATGCCGAGACTGGTGTTCGTTACAAGGCTCGTGGCTCCTACTCTCCATCCCTTTGGAACCAGACTTTTGGCGTGAAAGTGCCTAAGGGAACCATTCTGGATTTTCCTATCTATTTTCCAAAGTTGCCCAAAAGCGTAAAGAAAATAAAGATTTACGGTATTCCTCATTGGTCGTTGAGAGGTGGAGGGGAAATATGGCTTCGCAGAATGCATGACATGGCTGACTCTTATGATACGATACCACGCTTAAGAGTGCCTAAGTTGGAATATCCTGCTCATAACTATGACAAGGATAATATGGATACTTATTCCTGTTATAATGATGCCCACCTGTTGGCGCCGATGGAAGAATACACAATGGCGGCATGGTTTACTCCAGAAACTACTTATCTTGCTATCGCATACGAGCTGAACTGGACGAAGGAGTACTACGGTTTTCAGCCAGGAACGGTATTGGTGGATAATGCTACAGGGAAGAAATATAAGTTGCGTAAGGTTCAGGGATTGCCGATGAAAGATTTGTTTTTCATTCATGGAGTTGCGGGAGATATGTTTGCCATGGTTTTGGAGTTCGAGCCTTTGCCGCTTTCCGCTACCAATATCAACTATCTGGAAGCTGATGGAGAGCCGTTCCATGTATGGGGCGCCAGCTGGCGTGGTAATCATATTACTAACCGTCCTGTGCCTATGCTGCGTGAGAATCAGGCGAAATTCAAATATTATGAGCGGAAAGTTGTGGAGTAATAAAAACTTATGTCCCATGAAAAAAATACTCGGGAGTCTGCTCCTTCTGTTGCTTTGTTTGCCCCTGATGGCTCAAAAGGCTGATGGCAAACAAAAGGTGAAGGTCAAATCAGCTCAGCGACTTCCGCTGTACGGTAAATGGTAAGTATGAGGGTAAATATAGTCGTGGCAATTTGGAGTCGTTCCAGAATATCAATGCCACCGATTTCACATATGGTACAGAACTACAATATACGATACCATGGTTGAAACTTGGTATAATACCATTCCTCGTTACGTGATGTTCTCCTTGGTGTTCAAGTTGCATAAGAAGGCAAAATGAAAATGACCGAAAATGACCGTGACCGGAAATGACCGGGGATTGATAGGAAAACCTTAATGACCCTTAATGACACTGACCCTTCATGACACCCTTGAAAATAAATAAACCGCTCCACCTATATATATAATAAGGTGGAGTGGTAGGCTTGGGTCCTCTTTTCAAGGATGGGAAATAATATTCAAAGACATTATGTCTTAGTGGATATGTAAACAGAAATCGTCTGTAATAGGAATATTGCTGGCGATTTTTTGTTGTTTTTGAACGATTTTAGTTATATATTGCGTTTTCTTTTCTTGAAAATAATGCCACTATTGCCACGCGGCGAGATAAGGTGTTGATATATAGTTGTTTAAGCGTGGTAATAAGCGGTATTTTTATTGCCACTTATTACCACTTGTTACCACGCCTTATATTTTCGAAAATAGTTAGAAAATGAAATGGAAGTTATAGTGAGAGTCCCCCGAGTATTTGCCCAACTTTGCCCAAAGCCTTGGGCATTCGTGCCCGAAATAAGCGGTTAAAAGTACTCGTACTTTCGGGCATAAGTCCTCGTGCTTGCGGGCACAAACACCTATGCTTGCGGGCACTATTTCAGAAAGTCATTTACTGAGACTAAGTGCTATGGTGACTATGATTGTTACCTATCAATTACTTACAGCATATTTTCAATATTTATGGGAAAAAGCATGCTTTCTGCTTAGATTTTTGTATCTTTGCACCGGCAATCGAAAGAACAGTCTTCTTGTGCCAACAGTCGGTCATCAATGATGACCACAAAATGTGCAGGAAACGGCTTTCTGGGGAATTGTGATTCAAGGAACTTTTAAACACAGACAGAGTGTGACTAATTGATTTCAGGTAAAATCGACTTAAAAATAAATATTTATGGCTAAAAAAGGACGTACTTCATTTACAATAGCTGAAATAAATAGACTACATCAGCTATTTATAGAAAAAGATCAAACAACAGACCAAGATGAGAAGAAGGCTATTCGTACAAAGATGCGCAGAATGGGCTTCTATATTTCAGACTTTTCATATGACATGAATTCCACGGATTTTGAACTTCTCTGCAAAAGCGGAAATATATCTATAGTAAATTACAATGAGTATGTAAAGTCAAATTGTGAAGATAAAGAACAAAGCAAAATGACAAAAATCCAGGACTGTCATAATCATAAAGAAGGACTGGCTCCTTGGATAGATGAGTTTTCTGAAATTTTAATTCTTGGTTCCTTACCGAGTGATGTATCCATTAAGAAGCAGGCTTATTACCAAAATAAATCAAAGAACTCTTTTTGGAAGTTAATACATGGCTTATTGGGTCAAGGTGATGATAGCAAAGAATTTCTGTTAAAAAAACATATTGCTTTGTGGGATTGTCTTGCTGCGGGCAATAGAAAGGGAAGTATGGACTCTAACTTTATTGGAGGCGAGATTCCGAATAAACTTCCAGAACTTTTAGCATCATATCCAAATATAAAACGAATAGTGATTAACGGAAGTGGAACTGCACAAAAATATTTTGATAGATATTTTTCAGCTCTTTATCATCAAATAGAAGTTATAGCTGTACCAAGTTCTTCCAATGCTCGCCCAATGTCATTTGAGGATAAGCTACAGGAATGGAAAAATATTTTGAAATAAGAATTATGGAAATGTACCAGGTAGAAATCACTACTGATATGGATGTAGTGAATATAATAGTTAACGCTTCAGATGAGAATGAGGCTATTTCAATTGCACTGACGATGTTTGAGCAAGGAGAAATAGATACTGAAGGAGGTGTTGTTATAAATATAGCTGCATTCCCTGCTTGTTAAGTAAGACACAGAACTTACTTGCGAACTATGGAGGTTAGCACAAAGCATCAGTCAAAAGGGCAAATGTGCCGACATCCGTTAAATGAAAAAAACTCTGTGTGCCATAAATGTACAGAGATGAAAATCGCCTTGAGAGGATGAAAATGCACGATTTTTTAAATCCGCCCGATAGTTTTTGGTTTGCTATCGGGCGGATTCATTAGTTGTATTCTTTGACTTTCCAATCATCTATCGTTCCTTTCTCGGAAGAGAAGTTGCAACCTATCTTGAAGAGTTTCCTGTTGTCTGTTGCATATTCTGAGGCATAGCCTTTGTCTTCTATCTGCTGCAAGGCTTCCTTGGCAGAACCATCGAGCTTGAACTCGAAAATATAGACGAACTTTGGAGTCTCGATGATGCAATCTACCCTTCCTTGGCTCTGTACTTTCTCTGTATAAACAACAAAGGTGCTGATGAGACGCAGCAAAAGATAGAATGTGTAATGGAAATAGCGCTCTTTCTCTCGCTCATTGCCGTTGCGTCGCATCGTGTAAGGGATGCTGGCAAGGAAAGAGGTGAGTTGCTGATGGAATAGTTCTAATTCGCCTTCTTCCAAAGCATCGGCAGCCATCATTAACCAGCTATCGACATTCTCTTTTGGTTTCAGATAATTGTTTGTAAGCAGAGTGGTAAAACCTCGCTTTACCTCATCATTTGGAAAATCTAGCAAGAATGCATTGATTCTTGGCTTATATTCCTTGATGGTGAGATAGCCACTTTGGAAAATCATAGGCAGAGGCTTTTCTACGTCGGCACGATAGTCGATGAACTGTTCTGGCATGTAATATTTGCCTGTCAGTTCATCAAGATTCTCATCAAAGTGATTGAGCAAGCGAATCAAGTAACTAGGCGTACCCGTACGGAACCAATAGTTCTGAATATCCTTTTTCTGTAATGTGTTTAATATGCTGAATGGATTATATACGCCTTTCAGTCGCTTGCTGAAATGATAGCCATCAAAGCGCTGCTTCAACTCTGCTCGCATCTCTTCCACCGAACAGCCGTAGATGTTTGCCATTTCTGCTATCGGTTCCTGGAAATATTGCGTAATCTCCTCGTCAGTAAGTCCGCAAAGAGTATCATACTGAATGTCCATGCTGATGTCGTTAGGCTGGTTGAAGTCGCTGAACACACTTACCTGTGAGAACTTGGTGACACCAGTGAGGAAAATAAACTGTAGATGCTGGTCTGCTCCCTTGAAAGTGGAGTAGAAGGCGCGAAGCATATCTCGGTTGTATTCCTCCAAGGTGATTTGCTTGCCGAGGTGATTTATGGTATATTCCAAGTCCATCACGTCGAGTAAAGGCTTGTCGTATTCATCTACCAATACCACGGCACGGAGACCAGTCTGTCGATGAGCCTCTTCCAAAACTTTCTTGAATCGCAAGCTGTAATCTGTAATGGATGTTTTCTCTATCTGGTATTTCTTCTCCCATTCCATCAGGTAAGATTCAAGTACTTGATTGATTGCATCTGCATTCACGTAAGTACCTGTTCCGAAGTCAATGTGAAATACCGGGTAGGTCTTCCATTCCGTTTCCAGTTTCTCGATGGCAAGTCCCTTAAACAGTTCCTTCTTGCCCAAGTAATAGTTTTTGAGTGTTGAGACGAGAAGACTCTTTCCGAATCGCCTTGGGCGACCCAGAAAATACACTTTCCCCTGATGGGTTAAAGCATAAATCATTTCTGTTTTATCTACATACTCATACCCTTCTTCTCTGAGGCAGTCGAATGCTTGTATTCCGATAGGATATTTCATCATTTTCTTCTTTTTAATTTTTGAATGCAAAGCTAATCATTTTTTTCGAAACTGCAAAGAAAAACAGGTGGAAAAAGAAGATTAGCTGATTGTTTTCTATTTTAGTGCCAGTAAATACGATATTTTTATCTTTTTGGACGATATTTCACTTCTTTTAGGGATATTCTTCGTACCTTTGCCCACAAAATAACAAATTCGTAAAATCAGAACAGAATGAAACAAATCTTCTTTTCGCTGTTTTTGTCGGCAGCTACATTGCCTTTGGCTACCACGGAAGCCTTGGCGCAGAACCATATCCCGGAACCAGCCACGGCGGCGCAGAAACTCATCTTCGTGCCGGATTCTCTGAAGCCATACAACTTCAATGACGACAACGCTAGATGGTGCTGGCGACATAGTGCCCAGACTCAGAATGTGGTGTATTTCTGGGAAAAGCCTTTCGGAGACAATACCCAGAACCCTCCTTCACTCGAAGGACACCCGATGAAGTTTGACCTGGGAAATCTGCAAACCCAGGTGGAGCGATTCTACCATTTCTTCCGTGACACCCTGAAGTTCTCTTTGCCGGGGAGCAACTGCGACCGATATAAGATGATGGTGATGGTGAACTATTCGCTCGATGGCACGGCCTATGGAGGTACCTATGATGATTTCATCGGTGCTCTCTGGGTAACGCCCAACCGTATTCAGGACAAGAAACTCAACTGTCTGGCGCACGAACTGGGACATAGTTTCCAACTCCAGATTATGGCAGATAAAACCGGAGAGGCTTGGGGTGGAAGCGGATTCTTCGAGATGACATCGCAGTGGATGCTGTGGCGCGTGAACCCCGACTGGCTCACCGAAGAGAAATTTCATTTCGATGCCTTCCGGAAACTCACCCACAAGGGCTATCTCCACATGGAGAACATCTACCACTCGCCATACGTAATAGAATGGTGGGCGGAGAAGCACGGACTGGAAAGTATCGCTCAGCTCTATCGTGAGGGAAAGGTGGGCGAAGACCCTGTGGTTACCTACAAGCGAAAGTATAAGATGAGTCAGAAGCAATTCAATGATGAGATGTTCGACTGCTATCGCCATCTGGTGAACTTCGACCTGGATTATGCCCGCAAGGAGACCCGTCCTTATGCCTGCACCTTCGATACTAAAATGGTGAAGCAGAAGAATGGCTATCTCCGTCCGGATACCGCTTTGGTTCCTGAAAACTATGGCTTCAATGCCATCAAACTAGATGTACCAGAGAGAGGCAAGAAGGTGGTAGTGGATTTCAGAGCATTGGATGCTGCGGTTAAGCCATTCACTGCTTCCAAGGATAAGATGGCGCGAACCATCGGTTACCGTTATGGTTTGGTGGGAGTAACCGCCGATACCGATGAATGCATCTACAGTCAGATGAGCGAAGCGATGAAGGGAAAGGTTTCAATCGTGGCTCCTAAGAACCAGTCGTTGAAGGCACTCTATCTCGTGGTGATGGGAGCTCCTGCGAACCATTCGCTCGACCCATCTTCCTGCAAATTCCCTTATGAAGTAAGAATCAAGTAAGCTTCAAGTAAGCATGAAGTAAGCTTCAAATAAGCATGAAGTAAGCATCAAGAAAGAATTATCTGCATAAAATTAATGTATCATCGTTTATGAAGAATAAGACTTTATTGTCGGCATCTCTCGCCTTGATGGTGGCGGTGCCGATGCAGGCACAGAAGATTGAAGATAACTTTGAAGAAAACTTCGAAGACAAGACGCTGCGACTGGATTATATCGTGGCGGGTGATAGTGTGAATCAGGCTATTTATTTTGAGCAGGCATACAGCAACCCCATCTGGGCTGGCAGAAAGACGAGACTGGATGAGAAATTCCTGAATGGCAATGGACAGGTGACCATGTATGAGCACGGAACCAACAAGGTGCTCTATGTAAACACTTTCTCCACACTCTTCCAGGAATGGCAGCTCACTCAGGAGGCAAAGCATCTGCAGAAATCATTCGAGAGCAGTTTCCTCGTGCCATTTCCCAAGAAGCCGGTGGATGTAAGCATCACCCTGAGCGATACGCACCAGAAGGTAACGGCAGAGCTGCGCCATACCATCAATCCTAAGGATATCCTAATCCGACCATTGGGCGAAAATGGAATCCCTTACCGCTATATCGTAAAGAGCGGAAATGCTGCCAGCTGCATCGACCTGGCTATTATTGCCGAAGGTTATCGCCAGGATCAGATGGATAAGTTCTATCAGGATGCGCAGCGGGCTGCCGATGCCATTTTCGAACGCGAGCCTTTCGCTTCGCTCAAGTCGAGATTCAACGTGGTGGCTGTAGCTGCTCCATCGCTCGATGAGGGACCAAGTATTCCGCACGACGGGAAGTGGAAGAACACGATGGCTTGCTCTCATTACGATACTTTCTATTCGAACCGTTATCTCACCACGAGCAAGATTCATCGCATCTATGATGCCTTGAGCAATGTGCCTTTCGAGCAGATCATCGTATTGGTGAATTCTCCTACGTATGGTGGAGGCGGCATCTACAACCAGGTTACGCTTTCCACCTCTGATCATCCTACGTTCAAGAAGGTGCTGGTGCATGAGTTCGGTCATGGCTATGCGGGCTTGGGTGATGAGTACAGTACCGACGAGTACGACCCGATGTATCCTAGCGACACCGAACCTTGGGAGCCTAACCTTACTACCTTGAAGGATTTTCAGAGCAAGTGGGCGGATATGATGCCAAAGGGTGTAAAGATGCCTACACCACCTGCCAAACTTCCGGATCACAAGAATATCAGGAACGAGAAGGAGCAGAAGAAACTCAACGAAGCCGTTTTCAAGGTAGGTGTGTTTGAGGGGGGCGGCAACCAGAGCAAGGGATGTTATCGCCCAGCACAGGTTTGCCGCATGAGAATCAACGAAGTGGATGATTTCTGTCCGGTTTGCCAGCGTGCCATCCGCCGAATTACGGATTTCTATACAGGGAAATGATTCAGCCATAAAGTTCGAAATGATTCAACCATACAGTTCGAAATGATTTCAGCAGATAGGGGGAAATGTGGTCTTAAACGATGATAATGCACGATATTTTCATCATTTCGGACGATATTTCCCTTTTTTAGATATATTCTTTGTACCTTTGCCGCAAAATTACAATAACGAAATCATATCATAATGAAACAAATCCTATTTTCGCTGATCTTATCAGCAGCTGCCATGCCTCTGATTACCACAGAAGCCAGAGCGCAGCAGAATCCTTACGGAGCCACTAGCCAGGACATGGTGGCTCGTTACAACAAGGCTTACTCTCTGCCTCGCACATTTGCCAGAGATTCTGTTTTCCACTGGGCACAGAACTCAGCCTGGTGCGATTCTTCGTATGTGCTGCACTATGAAATCTCTACCCCGCAGGGCAGAAAATACATTTCCTTCGATGCCGCTAAGGGCACCAGCCATACCTACGCCTCTTACCAGGAAATGGAGAAGGCGCTGAAACTGAAGAAGCGCCCGGAATGGAAACCGCAGTTTGGCAGAAAGAAACAGCGCCACTGGATGGAGGTGGATGAGGAGCAGGATGCCTATCCCGTACTTTCGCCAGACGGCAAGTTGGAGGCCTACATTGAAGGCTACAACGTGGTGGTGCACGATGCTGGCAAACCTTACACCGAGGCGAAGCGAATCCTGACGCAGGATGGTACCATCGGCTGCTATTACAGCAACCGCATTCAGTGGAGTCCCGACGGCAAGCGCATCTTCGTCTGCAAGCGTGTACCCGTGGCCAAGCGTTACGCCTACTATGTGGAGTCATCGCCTGCCGACCAGTTGCAGCCTATCCTCCACAAGCAGGAATACGCCAAGCCGGGCGATGCGCTGCCTCAGCATTACCCTGTGATCATCGATGTGAATACGGGCAAGAAGGTGGAGGCTGACAGGCATCAGATAGAAAACCAATACGACCTTGACTGGATGCAATGGACTCCCGACAGCAAGGAGGTGACGATGGAGTACAACCAGCGCGGCCATCATCTCTACCAGATGCTGGCAATGAATGCCGAGACCGGAAAGTTGCGCACCGTGGTGGAGGAGAGTTCGGAGAAATTCATCAACTATTCCCGTCTCTGGCGCCAGTTTGTAAAGGATGGCAAGCAGCTGCTCTGGATGAGCGAGCGTGACAACTGGAACCATCTCTATCTCTACGATGTGCAGAAGGCGAAGGTAATCCGTCAGATAACCAAGGGCGACTGGTTTGTGCGCGGCATTCAGCGTGTGGATGAGGAGAAGGGCGAGATTTATTTCTCTGCCAGCGGCGTGAACAAGAACGAGGATCCTTATCTGGTACATTATTATAAGATAGGCATGGATGGCAAGAACATGGTGGCGCTTACTCCTGAAGAGGGCAACCACAATGTGCAATACACCCACGATTTCCGTTATCTTCTGGATACCTATTCGAAGGTGGACCAGGCTCCGGTAACCGTGGTGCGTGATGCGCAGACGGGCAATCTGCTGAAGACCCTGGAGAAGGCTGATATTTCTACCCTGAAGAAGCACGGATGGCAGCAGCCGGAGGTGTTTGTGGCGAAGGGAAGAGACGGCAAGACCGATATGTGGGGCATTATCCAGCGCCCTACGAACTTCGACCCGAACAGGAAATATCCGATTATCGAATACATCTATGCCGGTCCGGGCGATGCCTATACGCCAAAGAGTTTCATGGCGTACAACTGGTACACTACTTCGCTTGCCGAACTGGGTTTCATCGTGGTTCAGCTGGATGCGATGGGCACTTCCTACAGAGGCAAGAAATTTGAGGAGGTTTGCTACAAGAACCTGAAGGATGCGGGCTTCCCAGACAGAGAACTCTGGATTAAGGCTGCAGCCCAGAAATATCCTTATATGGATGCTGACAATGTGGGCATCTACGGATGTTCGGCTGGCGGACAGGAGAGTACCACCGCCGTATTGCTGCATGGCGATTTCTACAAGGCTGCGTACAGTGCCTGCGGCTGTCATGACAACCGTATGGACAAGATTTGGTGGAACGAGCAGTGGATGAGCTGGCCGGTGGATTCCAGCTATGTGGAGTGCAGCAATGTGGAGAATGCCCACAAACTGGAGCGCCCGCTGATGCTGGTGGTTGGCGAGCTGGATGACAACGTGGATCCATCGAGCACCTATCAGGTGGTGAATGCTCTGATCAAGGCGAACAAGGATTTTGAACTGGTGGTAGTTCCGGGTGCCCATCACACGGTGGGTGAGAGTTTTGGCGAACACAAGCGCTACGATTTCTTCGTCAAGAACCTGCTGGGCGTAAATCCTCCGAAATGGAGCGACGTAAAAACCCGATAAAGAGGGGGAAAGCCCGATAAAAAGGGAACCCCCGATAAGAAGAGGGAAATTCGAAGCTTCTGATCAAATCAAAATGAATAAGATAACAAGACAATATCATGAATATAAAGAAGATTATTGATCGCTTGGAAAATTCTGCATCAAAGCATCGCCTAAGAAAGGCGGTGCTTGTTGCGTTTTCCCTGCTCTGCCTGGGAGCATCGGCGGCGGTGCCGGATGCCAACATGCTGATGACCCGCTCCATCACCATGAACATGGGATTGCCCAGCAATTCCGTGCGCTGCATCGTGCAGGACAAGAACGGATATATGTGGTTCGGCACCGACTACGGGCTCTGCCGATACGACGGATATACCGTGCAGACCATCTACAACACCAAACTGATAGACCAGTATGTGGGGGCTTTGCTGCCCACCGACGATGGTCTGCTGGTGGGAACCAGCCAGGGTGCCTATTTCCTGAGTTTCAAGACAGAGCAGTTTGAACTCCTTGATAAGGAAATATCAGCGCATGTGGCTCATTTTTCGCTGGATGGAAACCGCAACGTTTGGATTTCTACCCACGGGCAGGGTGTGTTCCGTTACAACCTCACCTCCCACGAATGCAGGAATTATCCGATGAAGGGGAATCAGGGACTTGTAAACTGCACGCTGGTAGATGTGAACAACCAGGTGTGGGCACTCTGCAAGAAGCCCAACAGAAACCAGCAATTTCTGCTGCGTCTGAATAAATCTACCAACCAGTTTGACCCCTTCCGCCTGAAGAATGCCGACGTGCAGCTCAGTGGTATGGCGATGCTCGCCAATCCCGACGGAAGCATCCTGGTGGGTACCTGGCAAGATGGTCTCTACCAGGTGAATGCCGATGGAACTACCGAGCAAATCATCTCGCCGCTCAGCAATGCCATGCACCATATTCACCAGCTCTACAACGATCCCAACCAGAAGGTACTGGTGGGCAGCGACGACGGACTGGTGGAATACGATTTCCAGAAGAGAAACTGGCGCATGATGTCGGAACTCAAGGGAAATTCCAGGAGCACCAACGACCGCTTTGTGTATAGTATCTCCTCCGACCGTGAGGGCGGTTTGTGGGTAGGAACCTACTATGGCGGCGTGAACTATATTCCTTCGTCGGCTTTCGTGAGCCGATTCCAGACCTATTATGCCAGTCAGGAAGGCGGCGTGAGGGGAAATGTGGTGGGCAGATTCGTGGAAGATGCCAGTCGCCGCATCTGGATAGCCACCGATGATGCGGGTCTCGACTGCTTTGACCCTGCCACCAACCGGTTTGTGGATTATCCCGGCAAGGCGCAGATGGGCAAATACAATGTACACGCCCTGCTTGCCGAAGGCACAACGCTATGGGTGGGTACCTATGGTGCCGGACTCCTGCGCATGGATATGGGCTCGGGCAGCGTGCAGAGCTATCAGCTTGATAATGCAGCATCGGGCAGCAGCTGCTACTGCATCTATCGTGATAGCCAGAACCGACTCTGGGCTACTTCGATGGAGGGAGTCAATCTCTTTAATGAAAAGAAGAATCGCTTTGAGAAGGTAAGGTCTTTGAAAGGACTTACCATCGATATCAATGAAGACAATAGGGGCGATGTATGGTTTGCTACTCAGGGTGCAGGTCTCTGGTGCTTCAACCGCAGCAAGGCATGGCGCCAGTACTTGCATAAGGAGAACGATGCCAGTTCGCTGCTCAGCAACCAGGTGAACAGTCTGTGCCGCAGCGACAAGGGTCGATTCTACGTTGCCACCGACAAGGGAATCTGCGAATTCCTGATGGATACAGGCAAGTTTGCCCTTGTAGATGTGGATGCTCCAAGCCATGATTTCGCCAGCATCGTGGAGAGTCAGGGCGAGATGTGGCTCTCTTCTGCCAAGGGTATCGTGAGGTATGTGCCGGGCGAGCCAACCCTGGTGTTCAACAGTTACGACGGATTGACCTGCGACCAGTTTCTGCCCAACAGCGGGTTGCTGGCTTCGGATGGTCGCGTGTATTTCGGAACCACCCAGGGCTTCAACACCTTCTTTCCTTATCAGGTAAAGATCAACCATGTGGCTCCGCCGGTGTCCATCACCTCGCTCGAACTCTTCAACAAGCATGTGGAGGTAGGTTCCGACAAACTGCCGGAGTCGCTTGGACACATCGAACAGTTGGATCTCTCGTATGATGACAATATCATCAACATCTCGTTTGCGGCGCTGAGCTATGTATCGCCCGAAAAGAACCAGTATGCCTACATGCTCGAAGGCTTTGACAAGGAGTGGACCACCACGCATGAGCATCGTGCCACCTACACCAATCTGCCTTATGGCAGCTACACCTTCCGGGTAAAGGCAGCCAACAACGATGGTGTATGGAGCAAGGAGGAGGCGCAACTGAAGATAGAGGTGCATCCGCCGTTCTGGTGGACCCTGCCAGCCAAGCTGCTCTATCTGCTGCTGTTGGGCTACGCCATCTATCTCTATACCCAGGGCCGACTGAAGCGTGAGAAGCGTCGCCATCAGCACGAACTTGATGCGCTGGAGGAGAAGCAGCAGCAGGAGGTGCGCGATGCCCGACTGCAATTCTTCACCATGATAGCCCACGAAATCAGAACCCCGGTTTCCCTCATCATCGGTCCGTTGGAGAACCTGAAGGGCGAATGGGCGAAGCTGAGAGTTTCGGCTAGGGAAGGAAAGGTGATGAACGACACCATCGACGTGATTGACAGAAATGCGCAGCGACTGCTGAACCTGGTGAACCAGTTGCTCGACTTCAACAAGGTGCAGCAGAGCGGAATGCAGGTACACTTCAAGCTTCAGAACATCTCTAAGCTGATAGCCGCCGTGGTGGAGCGGTTTGAGCCAACCCTGCGGAAGAACGGTACCAAGCTGGAGGTGAATTATCCGAAGAACGATTTCGCTGCCGTCATCGACAAGGAGGCGATAACCAAGGTAATCAGCAACCTGATGACGAATGCCAACAAATACACGAAGAACTACGTGTGCCTGAGCTGCGACATGGCCGACAATGAACATTTCCGCATCGTGGTGACGGATAATGGCGATGGAATTGCTGCCGATGAGCAGGAGAAAATCTTCTCTGCCTTCTACCAGGCGAAGGACAACAAGCCTGGCACGGGCATCGGTCTGAACATCGTGAAGAACCTGGTGGAAGCACACCATGGTACGGTGGAGGTGGAATCGGAAGTGGGCAGGGGAGCCAGCTTTGTGGTTACGCTGCCTATCCGCCAGCAGGATGCCGTGGTGGGCGAGGACGAAAAGAACGACCTTGCCAGTCAGGTGGTGGATGCTGACAGTTATGAGACCGAGAAGGCTGAAGGCGATGAGGCTGTTTCCGGTGACGGCATGGTTCCTGAGGATTCCGGAACTTTGGATGGCTCCGGAACTCCGGGCGGCAAAAAGACGAAGACGGCGATGCTCGTTGTGGAAGACGATGCAGATATGCGCCAGTTTATTGCCTCGAACTTTGCCAGCGACTACCTGGTGTTCACGGCAGAAAATGGCGTGGAGGGATTGCGCCAGCTGAAGCTGCATCCTACGATAACGCTGATAGTGAGCGACTGGATGATGCCTGAAATGGATGGCGCCGAGTTCTGCCGACGGGTTCGCCAGGATGCCGCCTTCAGTCATATTCCGTTTGTCATGTTGACGGCGAAAACCGACGATAGCAGCAAGACGGAGGGCATGAATTGCGGTGCCGATGCCTATATCGAAAAGCCGTTCTCGATGAAATATCTGGAGGCTTGCATCCGTAACCTGCTGGAGATGCGCCGCCTGCTGCAGACCAAGTATTCGCACATGCCGATGGAGCCTATCACCGAGGTGGCTTCCAATGATACGGATAATGAATTCCTGGTAAGGATGAACGAACTGATAGAGGAGAATATCACCAACCCTTGTCTGAGTGTGGTGTTCCTGGCAGAGCAGATGAGCATCAGCCGAAGCACCCTGTTTGCCAAAATCAAGGCGCTGGTGGATGTAACGCCTAACGAGATGATTCAGCTGGTGAAGTTGAAGAAGGCTGCTGCTTTGCTGAAGAGCGGCAAATATCGCATCAGCGAGGTTTGCTATATGACGGGATTCAGCAGTCCTAGTTATTTCTCCAAATGTTTCCAGAAGCAGTTTGGCATGAAGCCAGGCGAATTTATGGAGCAGGGGTAATATATAATAATGTATATATTAATAAGGTGAATATAATAAAGGCGTATATAAAGAAAAGTGGCATCATGGAAACCAACCATGATGCCACTTTTCTTTATTTGATATTTTATTTTATTGCTTATGGTATAAACACTTTCTTGTTTCCTACAACATACATCCCGTGCGACAGGGAAGCTGTGGCTTCCTTTGCCGGGATATTCTGCTTTACCAGCTGGCCCATCATATTATAAACATTCACCTTCTCATTGCCGCCAGTCAATATCTTGACAGCTTCGATAGCGGTGGCGTTCTTCTCATCATATTCAATGCCGGTTAATTCGGCTCCCGTTTTGCTGGCATCGAAATGGATGTTGAATACGAAGGATACGGTGGCACTCTCGGTGGCGCTCTTCTGGTATTTCAGCGCCTGACGGATGGTGCGGGTGGTTCCGTTGGTGTTTCTGCCAGGATACTGACCCAGGTTGAAGGTCAGCGATGATGGCGAGAACTCAGCAAAGGTGTAACCGTTGGCGTAGCTTGAAACATTGCCGTTGGCAGCATACCAGTAGCCATATCCGTTGGCTGTGGGATTCTGCTTTACCAGCGAACCGCCACGGTTTTCGGCATAGAACATGATCTGTCCGTCTTTAGGACCCGTAGCAGAATAGTTCACGATTTTGCCGGTAAGCTCATTGCCTTGCAGCTGGAATGCGGTGCCCAGCATGGCATTTGCCTTGCCGCCCACGCTGACGCTGGTTCCGGCGTAGGAATTCTGGGCAGGAAAGTAAACATCGTAGGTGAGCTTGGCATCCTCGATGGCACGGCCGTCGATGGTTGGTGCCATATAGACTATCGCCTTCGAACCGATGTCGGTGCCTTCGAGCTTGAAGCTGTAAGGCCACATATCATCGTTGGTGCTGATCTTCTCATCCCAGAGATGGCTGAGATATTTAGATGGAGCCGGACTTACCACGAGCCACATCTTATCGGTGTTCTCAGGCACGGTCATCGAAATCTCCTCGGTCTTCTTGGTGTTCTTTACGCAGTGAATCTCGTCATCGTTGATGTATTGGCGGGTTCCATCCTTGAGCAGCACCACATAGCCGATGCGGAATCCTCTGTAAAGGCCGTTGCTGTTGTTCACATAGGTGCGCTTATCGTAGGTTACGAAATTATCGCCGTTGAAGTATTCGCCTGGGTCTGCATCCGCCAGTTTGATGGCTCCGGCACGCATCTGTGGCGCCGTGAATTTCGTAGTTACCTTGGTTCCGGCTGCCGGTACCTGCAGAGGAATCACGTTGAAACCTGTGCTCTGAGGACAGCTGGCAAGTGCCACCTGATACTCCTTGTCGCCTATGGCAGAGCAGCGGTAGTTGAAGTCGCCGATGAATGCATCGCGGTAAGGCTTGCAGACATCGAGATCCCAGGTAACCAGGCGGCAGGCGTAGTCGAAATACATCTTGTAGAGTTCATCGGAACTCAGCTGCTTCAGGTTCATCAGCGTCTCGTTGAAGTCGGGTGCCTTCTTGCTCATCTTGTGCTTCCACACCTGCGATACGATGGTGAGGTCGTTGTAATACTGGGCAAGATAGTAGAGGAACCAGTAGCTCTGGTAGCGGTGCCACTCGTGGGTGAAGGCATAGTTGTGGGTGTTGCGGAAGAGGCCGATGCTCTGGTCGTACATCAGTTCCGGGAAGGAGATGAGACCCTGCCACTGGGCACACTGTTCCCAAATGCCCGCACCCTGTCCGATAGGGTCGTGGAAGCCCACGTTTACATTGGCGATGCTTCCCGCCTTCGATGCATCGGAATAGCACATGTACTGGAAGGAGTGACCCACCTCGTGAGCTACGGAATGTCCCACAGGCTGGCTGGTGTTTGGACTGAGCCAGAGGGCTGGAACGGTGAAGTCGTATCCGGCTCCGTAGCATACCCAGCTAGTGGTATGGTTCAGCAGAATCATACTCTTGTATTTGTTGACGTATGAGTCGGCAGAGTTGGCGAATCCCAGCTTTTCTACATTTATCTTGTAGAAGGATTCAGCCTGCTGGAGCAGGTAGTCGATATCTACGCGATAGGTAGCATCGGCGTTGCTGGGGTTGGTATTGCCATAGTTCTTGTCCCAATACACGATGAAGTTTTCCGACTCCTTGCTTCTAGATTTCGACCAGGTGTATTTGTTTTCCGGGTCCGACTCCTTGTAAATCATAGAGTCTTTTCCGAAGCAGATGGAAGGGTTCTTCCATTCATAAGGCAGGTATAATGCCTTCTGTGCGCACATGTGGGCTGCAGGCAATAACGCTGCCGATAAGAGGAGTAATAATTTCTTGTTCATATTCTGATTCTTTTAGTTTGATGTTTGGTTTCGGGTGCAAAATTACAATAATTAATTCTAAATAGATGCTATTTTCGTCTGAAAGAGTATCATTATAGTCTAGAAATATAGTTTAGGAGCACTAAAAGGCCTGGGAGATACAAAAAAAAGTCGGGAATCATACATGAAATTTTGTATGTCCCGACTTTTTATCTTTTAAAAATCTTTCTTCCGAAAAGCAATCTCTTTTAAAATCTTTTCTTCCGAAAATCAATCTTCTTTATTTCTTCGTTGCTCTGATAAAGAAACCTATCAGGCAGATGTAGGCGATGAGCGAGCAAACCTCTGACATAGGGTTCACCCACCAGCTTTCTGCGATGCTAACCTCAACGCCGCCAAACTTCAGCAGGGCGCTGACTACACCCATCAAGGCTCCACCGGCAATGAAACCGCTGGCGATGAGCGTACCCTTCTCGCCACGCTCCGCATTCACCTTAGCATCCTTGCTGCGTGAAGTAACATACCAGTTGATGGCGCCACCTACCAGCAGCGGAACGTTCAGTTCCAGCGGAATGAACATACCCAGGGCAAAAGCCAGGGCTGGAATCTTGAAGTAGGTAAGCACGATGGCTATCAGGGCACCGATGCCATAGAGCACCCAAGGCGCACCTACACCATTCATCAAAGGGTCGATGACCGCAGCCATCGCATTGGCCTGAGGAGCAGCCAGAGAGCCGGAAGCGAATCCGTAGGTCTCGTTGAGCAGCATCATCACGCCGCCCACGGTGGCCGCACTCACCAGGGTGCCGAGGAATTTCCATCCCTCCTGCTTCTTAGGCGTAGTGCCCAGCCAGTAACCAATCTTCAAATCGGTAATGAATGAACCTGCCACAGAGAGTGCGGTGCAAACCACACCACCCATAATCAGGGCGGCAAGCATTCCGCCAGGACCCTTCAAGCCCACTGCCACCATCACCACAGAGGCGAAGATGAGCGTCATCAGGGTCATTCCTGATACAGGGTTGGAACCCACGATGGCGATGGCATTGGCTGCCACGGTGGTGAAGAGGAAGGCGATGGCTGCCACCAGCAGGATGGCGATGACGGCGAAGAGCAGGTTGCCATCCATCACACCAAACCAGAAGAAGAGGAAGGTGATGAGGATGGTGACAAGCGAACCGATGGCGATGATCTTGAAAGAAATGTCGCGCTGGGTACGCTTCACGTTCTCATCCACATCGCTCTTGCCCTTCAGTTCCTTGGCGGCAAGTCCTACGGCACTCTTGATGATGCCCCAGCTCTTGATGATGCCGA
>ERZ1026858.69-NODE-69-length-52045-cov-10.343431_pt1 | contig 52045 bp, 47 predicted proteins | sample MGYA00380159_ERZ1026858 | MGnify/ENA primary metagenome ERZ1026858 (study PRJEB33269, sample SAMEA4719795) | human gut metagenome | biome: human-associated habitat; feature: organic feature; material: feces | place: Cameroon | collected 2013-10 ...
GTACGGTCTCGTGGGCTCGGAGATGTGTATAAGAGACAGGAATATAATAAGTTATTTGATGAAAGACAGCGTGATAATAAGGAACTATTGATGTGCATATGTCTTATAACAGCATGCCTGCTTAATGTAGGAGTGATTTCATTTGAAAAGGACGAGAATGTTCTTGCATTGGTAAGGACAGGAAGGAACAGAAAGAGGTGGATAATAAGGAAGCTGCTTATTAATGCAGTGGTTAATACAGTAATGTGTGCAGGTGTATATTGTTACTATTATCATAGTGTTACCAAGGTGTTAGATATCCAAAGGTATGATATATTAATTCAAAGCATTCAGGCATTTGCAGATTATCCTTTTAACATATCTGTAAGAGGTTACATAATTGTTAATATAGTGACGGCTATATTAGGAATAAATATATTTGCATCAATTGCTACATATTTATCCGCAAAAATTAATTACAGAGTGGGCGTGTTAGCGTGTCTGTCCATAAATGTTCTGTATTATATTTATAAAATAGGTGTTAATGTACTGCATTATTATACATTTCCGGGAATTGTAACATATATTGATTTTTATGGTGGAATATCGGTTTTACAAATATGCATAATAACCGGGGCTGTACTTGCCGGAGTGATTCTTAATTCGAAAGTTGTAAAACTTTTTTGATTAATGAAAGATTTGATATATGTTACAAAAAGTGACATAATAATCTTAATAAGATATCAGTGGAAATATCATATAGGGGGGATTACATGAGAAGAGTAGCAGCATGTGTAGTTATTGCAGCAGGATTGGTGGCAGTTTTATTAATTAAAAAAGCCGGCAGCAATAAGTCTGTTAATATAGGTCAGTCTGGCAATGAAACTGAGGAACAGAGTTATTGGAGAACAGATTCGCATGGTGTATGTAAGGCAGAATCAGGATATTATTATCTGCAGTATGATGATAATAAGATGCTTACAATGATTAGATATATGGATGGCAATACGCATAAAACGACACCTGTCTGTGCAAAGGCAGAGTGTATGCATGATTCATCAGATTGTAATGCCATGCTGGGAAATGATTATATGTCTACACAGATTCATTATTACAAGGGAAATATATATGTTGTAAGAGTGGATAATGGAATGGCAAAGCTGGTCAAGATTGCTAAGGATGGCAGCAGCAGGGAAGATGTTGCTGAATTGTTCGCTAATAATGGAGTTACATCTGTTTCACTTGTATTTCATGATGATTGTGTTTATGCATATGATCATATAGGACATACAGGGGCTGTAGACAGCAATAAGGATGACAAGGAAGTTATTGTGAAGGTGGAGTTGTCTACAGGAAAATCAAGTGAAGTGTTTTCTTATCCGGGAGCATATAATGCAATATATGGAGCAAGAAGTTTCGGTGATAAGCTGTTTTTCCAGATATTTAACTGTTCAATTGATGCTAAGACTATGAATGTAAATATGATTTATCAGTTATATTATTATGATTATGCAACGGGAAAGAGCGACAAGGTGTCAGATGAAAATATTTCTGATTATTATGTTGATACGCAGAATAACATGCTTTATTATTTTGTGACAGATAAAGGACTGTATGCAAGAAAGCTTAATGAAAATACGGCTTCTCTTTTATATAAGGCTGATAGTGATATTATAATTGCATCGTTATCATATGACGGTAGTTATATATACATGTGTAATGGTGGAATAGCGAGTGCGACTAATCTCAGAGAACAGACGGATGAAAAGATATTTGTTCTTAAGACTGATGGAACGCTTATTAATACAATAGAACTCGATAACAGCAAGATGCGCAATCTTTATTTTGGTGACGACAAATATCTGTTTTTTGAGTATGATGGCAGGCTTGTATACATTGATAAGAGTAATATTGCAGGTGATGTGAGTATAGTTCCTGTGGAATAGTTATTAGCATGGATTCTTGTTATGGGTAAGAGGGCGTGATATGAATGAATTTAGAAGGCTTATAAACAGGAAAATTATATTTGTTTTTGCAGCATTTATTATGCTAAATGTAGCTTTTTATGTATATCAGCAGGCAAGAGGCACGGGGCTTAGGGATTTGAACTTTAGTTCAAGGCAGATGCAGTGGCTGGCAGATATTTATAAGGATTATCAGACGGATGAAGCTATGGAAGCTGTAAGGTCAGATATACGGACGATTGAAATGTACAGGCAGGCTGATTCTCTGGCAAAGGATACAGAACTGCTTTATGATGGTACATCCGAGGTTTTGAAAAGATATTGTGGATTATCAGAGCATAACCAGAAGTTGTTTTTAGATACGCTTAAAGAACTTGAGATACAGCTTGAATATATAAGTGAATATCCGGAAGATATTAAGATGATACAGCAAAATGCACAGCAGCTTATGTCTTTTTCGATTTTTTCAGATAAGAACAGTTTTACATATAATAATATTATTAAGACTGCAAAGGATTTTTCAAAGGTATCTGAAGTTTCTCTTTATATTGCTGATAACAACAAGGCTGTGGAAGGGCTGGTAAATTATTATTTTCCATTTTATTTATCACTTATCATGATGGTTTTTATAATATATGGTTTATCAGGAGAACGGGATAATGGAATGTGGGAAGTTGTTCATTCGGCTGGGAATGGCAGATTAGGGCTTGCGTTGCACAGACTTATGGTTATAACGGGAAGCGGCGTGATAGTTACAGCAGGTTTGTATTTTTCCACATTTGCAGCATCATTATTTTTATATGGCGGGGCAGACTCGCTTTCGGCACCGGTTCAGAATATACAGGCATTTAAAAGGTTTGCTATGCCGATGAGCCAGATTGGTTATGTTATGTATAATTACGCTTACAGTACGCTGGCTGTAATTGTGCTTAGTATGGTTTTATGGGCTGTGTTTGTGCTTAACAGGAAACGCAGCCATGCACTTATAATGACTGTTTTATTTGCAGGACTTGAAGTGTTTATGTATTTCAGGATAGACATTCACAGTGTATACAGCGCATTTAAACAGTTTAATATTGTACGGCTTATGAGAGTTAATGAGATTATAAGTACATATGCTAATCGTGGAAAGGGCAGCTTTGTTATATCTGAATCGGCAATTATGTTCTGTGTTCTTATTGTTATATTCTGTATTGCAACGGTGGCTGCAGTGGCAGGAACAGTGGTAATGCGTCCACAACAGCAAAGGTCGGTATTTACAAAGGCTCTGGATAAGATATATGAAGGATATCAGCACATTTTTTCTAAGATGCCGGTTGTGGTTAAAGAATTACATAAACTGTTAGTTACAAGCAGGGGCATTACGGTTATACTGGTGCTTCTGGCGATTGTTATTTATTTTGTTGGCTACGGCAGGATGACTTTTTCAGACAGTATGAAACAGTGTGACAGGATATATCTGGAGAGTGGTGGTGCAGATTATTCACAGATAGAGGAACTTGTTAATGGGCGGAAAAATGATTGTGTAAATGCTGTAGAGAAAGCGGCTGAGGCTGCCACGAAATATGAAGGTGGAGAGCTTGAGCCGGAGGAACTTTCTAAGATTAATGCAGAGGTTTATGTATATGCGTCAAGGTATTCTTCTGTAAGGGAGTTTGAGGAGAAATATCAATATCTTACAGAGCTTGAAGCAGATACTGGAATTCATGGGTATATGATGTCTGACAGGGGATATGAGGAGATATTCGGCAGGTATTCAAAGGTGCGTGAAATGGTGCTTCTTATAGCACTTCTGGTTGCTGTTGTGATGATTGTATCTGAAAATATCGGAATTGAAAACAGAACAGGAACTAAATATATAGTTAATGCAGCGGGCGGAAGAAATGAAGTCATGGTTAAGAGAATAGTGGCTTCTTTATTGTTAAGTATTGTTCTTTTTGCCATTGTGTATGGGATAGATATGTTTTTTCTTAGCAGTTATTATGGAATGCCATATATTCAGGCTCCGCTTATGAGTCTTATGTTTATGCAGGGATGCGGTCTTGATATTACTATTGGAACATTTATTATAATCCGTTTAATTGTGAGATTGGCAATAATGCTTATGGTATACGCAGTTACATATGTTTTATGCAGCTTACTGCAGGGGATACGGGCAAGGGCGGTATCGATGCTCATAATTATAGCGGTAATTGTTTTTGTAGTTGTTATGGGAAATATAAGTATGTGGTAAAAAAATGATGAGACCCCCAAAAGTCTAACTTTTGGGGGTCGGTACATCTGCTTTATTATATATTAGCGTTCATCACCGAATATTACATGTCTTACTGGTGTAAGTGCATATAAAAGTATCATTCCGATAATTCCGCAAACAATTATCTCTCCAGCGCCAACAGTAACAAAGAACATTGCAAACATGCCCTCTGAGCCATAAGCGAATTTAAGTACGAATGGCACGATGATTGTGTTAGCAACAATTGGTGGAACTGGGGCAAGCCACTTATTTTTTCTTAAGAGGTATGTTCCGATTGCACCAATAAGTGTAGCAATACTTCCAAATACTACATCCCATACAATTGCACCACCAAGGATGTTAGCAATTATACAGCCAACAAATAATCCTGGGATTGCTGCAGGTGTAAAGTAAGGCAGTATTGTAAGTGCTTCTGCGATTCGAAACTGGATTGGTCCAAAACTGATGTAGTTAAAGATTACTACAAGTACTACGTAGATTGCTGCGATTACAGCGGCCTGTGTGATGAATTTCACACTCATTCCTTTTTTCTTCATATTCAATTATCTCCTTTAGTTTTGTTTTGCGTGTGGAAGGTCTCGAACACACGATATGCTGTATATTAACACAGCCTGTGTAGTTTAGCAGATTATCATGCGATTGGCAAGTACAAATATATATTATCATATGTCCATGTAAGCTGGATGTAAGTTTCGCGTTGTATTATTATGGTAAATAAAGAAACACATTTTTAATAAGATGCATTGGAAAAGGAGGGCGAGATTTATGGATGATAAAAATGTTGTTAAGAAAAGGGTGACTCTTGCTATTGCATTTGCAGTATTTCTGCTTGCAGTCATTGTTATTATAGTGCTTATTAAACCAGTGATTTTCAAGGTTAAGGATAATAACAGGGCAGAGGTTTCGGAGCAGACACAGAAGGAGGCTGAAGAGTATCTTAAGGTATATTACCGTAGTCTTGTGATTGATAAGTGCGAAATGAGTGTAGAGGAGTATGAACCTGAGACAAATTCTGAATATATCAGTTATGTAAAGGCTGGAGATGAGGCGTATTCATATGCATCTTATGTATTTTATGGTACAATGGATACACCAGATGCGAAAGGAGACAGCGTCATAATCTATATGTCGGACAGTGTGAAGTCGCCATATTACTCAATTAATGGCAATGACAAGTGGAATATGTCAATTGTTCAGAATAAGCCAGACGGCGCAAAGACTTGGAATTATGCGTTTACAGAGAGGTAATGCTTAAGATTATAGGAATATATTTATTGATTATTAATGTAGTAACATTTGCTTTGTATGGAATTGATAAGTGGAAAGCGATACACAACAAATGGCGTATAAGGGAGGCGACTCTTCTGATTACGGCATTAATCGGAGGCTCGCTTGGAGCTTTTATTGCAATGCATGTGTTCAGGCATAAGACGCGGAAGTGGTATTTTAAGTATACGGTTCCTACGATGCTGGTTGTGCATGTGGTAGGGATGATTATATTGGTGGTTAAATTGTAAGCAGGCTGTTATGTGGGACAGCCTGCTTGATTTGTATTATAGATTAAGGAGTGTAACCGCATTTTTACCAAGTATTGCATTGGTATCTTTTTCTGAAAATCCACACTCTTTTATTAAATCTACTGCGTCTTTCTGGTCGTCCCATGGGCTGTCAGAGCCGAATAATATGCGGTTTGCACCATGAATGTTGACCATTTTCTTGAATTTTTCTATTGGAAGGCTGGCGTTGTGATTGAGCTTCTTTATGCATGATGATGTATCGAGATATACATTTTTCATGTAATCCTTTTCTAATATGGAAGAAACTTCGTTCCACTGTCCCCATCCACCCATGTGTGCAAGTACGAGTTTTTCTGGTTTTATTTCCTGAATCATTGTTGTAAGTCTGTCTACGCTTGATTCATCGCAGCCCGGAAAACTCACATCGAAGCCTGCATGTATAAGTATTATAAGTCCGAGTGATGATGCATATTCGATAAGTCTTAATGACTGCATATCATCTATATTGGTTTTCTGGAAAACAGGGTGAAGCTTGATTCCTTTGAAACCATTGTTGGAAAGCCAGTTCAATATTTCTCTGAAATTCTCACAAGCCGGATGTATTGCCCCAAATGAGATTAATCCGGTTGTCTTACTTGTTTCATTAGTCTTTAAAGCAAGTGTATTGATTGTGTCGCACTGATTAGGCCTGGTTGCCACAGGAAGCAGCACTGAGTAATCAATTCCTGCCTTCTTCATTGAATCTATAAGAGAATGTACTCTGCCATCAAGATAATTGTGTATTCCGCCGCTGTGGGCTAATGTGCCAACTGCTCTGTCTGCAAGTTCATCAGGAAATGTATGTGTATGGAAATCTATTATCATAAAACCTCCTTGAGAATGGGGATATACGGCTGTCATCTGCTGCTGTGTAGGTGACAGCCGCATATCAGTCACTACATATATAATAACCATTTTGTCATGGTGTATACAATTTATTGCCATGTGTTTTCTCATTATTATGTATATATTTTTGCTTGAAAATCAAGTGTTTTTTTTGGGGGGGGGAGACCTATTAAGGAGATGGCAAGAGGCAGATTAGTAGGCGAAATTAAACAAGATAAAGAGCAGGAGAGAGGAGAAGAACCGGGAAAGACCTACTAAAGCTGAGGGGAGTGGAGAATTAGTAGGCGAAATCAAGCAAGAAGATGAGCAGGAGGGAGGAAATCAACGGGGAAAGACCTACTAAAGTTGAGGTTAATAAAAGATTAGTATGCAAATTCAAGTAAGAAGATGTGCAAGTGGGAGAAGAACAGCCGTAAAAGACCTACTAAAGTTGAGAAAATAAGGAGAATTAGTAGGCACCGAGCCAATACCCAGCTCCCCCACAATTCAAATAACAAGAATCTGCAAAAACCCTATTGACAAATAGGAAATTGAGAATATAATGATTTACATACCAAGATACTATGTTTATATGGAATTGGATTTTGCAAGGAGGTACATGAAGGTTGAAGAATAGAATTATTGACACAGATGTACTTATTATAGGTGGCGGAACGGCAGGGTGTTTTGCAGGTATTACGCTTGGAAAGAAGAAAGACCTTGATGTACTGATTGTTGAGAAGGCGAACATTGTACGAAGCGGATGTCTTGCGGCAGGCGTTAATGCAATCAATGCTTATATCACTAAAGGCAGAGTTCCACAGGATTATGTTGATTATTGTAAGAAGGACGCAGATGGAATAGTAAGAGAGGATCTGCTTCTTTCAATGTCGGAAAGACTCAATCATGTCACTAAGGTAATGGAGGACTTAGGACTTGTAATCCTTAAAGATGAGAATGGAGATTATGTTGCGAGAGGAAACCGCAATATTAAGATAAATGGTGAGAATATCAAGCCGATACTGGCAGATGCAGTTAAGAAGCAGGACAATGTAACGGTAATCAATCACCTGAATATAACAGATTTCATAGTAGAAAATAACGAGATTAAAGGTGCATACGGATTTGATGTCAATGATGCAGTGTTCTATGAGATAAATGCGAAGGCAGTTCTTGTGGCTACTGGCGGAGCGGCAGGTCTTTACCGACCTAACAATCCGGGATTTTCAAGACATAAAATGTGGTATCCACCGTTCAATACAGGAGCCGGATATGCAATGGGAATCAACGCAGGTGCGGAGATGACCACATTTGAAATGAGATTCATTGCTTTAAGATGTAAAGATACGATTGCTCCGACAGGAACTATCGCACAGGGCGTTCCGGCAAAGCAGCTTAATTCCAACGGAGAAGTGTATGAGAACAAATATGGTCTTACAACTTCACAGAGACTTTACGGAACAGTTACTGAGAACCGCGAGGGCAGAGGACCTTGTTATCTTGGAACTAAGGGAATAAGCATGGAGCAGGAAGAAGACCTTTACAAAGCATATCTTAACATGGCACCGAGCCAGACACTTAAGTGGCTTGAGGCGGCGGGCGGTCCTTCTGAAGAAAATGTTGAGATAGAAGGAACTGAGCCATACATAGTCGGAGGTCATACAGCGAGTGGTTACTGGGTTGATAACAACCGCGAGACTACAATTTATGGACTTTTTGCAGCTGGTGATGTTGCAGGCGGATGTCCTCAGAAATATGTAACAGGAGCTCTGGCAGAGGGCGAGATTGCAGCACAGGCAATAGCTGAAAGGCTCGAAGGCTCAGGAAAGGGCTTTGTTGTAAATGAGGTGGAAGATTCAGAATTGTCTGCGAACGCATTTGCAAAGAAGAGCGAGTATGAGAGATTTCTTAATAATAAGCAGGGGTTGGTTGATATCGAGCAGACCGAGGAAGCGATGCAGAAGATTATGGACCAGTACGCAGGCGGCATAAGTACAGATTACCAGTACAACGAGGCAAGACTTGAGCTTGCTGATGAGAAGATTAAATTCTTAGAGCAGAGCATCGATAATCTTGCGGCACAGGATGCAGACGACCTGCTTAGAATCTATGAGATAAGAGAAAGACTTACAGTGTGCAGAAGTGTTATAGCACATTTGAAAGCAAGAAAAGAAACCCGTTGGCACAGCTTTGCGGAGAATATGGATTATCCGGCTAAGAGTGATGACTGGTTAAAATATGTCAACTCCCGCAAGGAGAATGGCGAGATTAAGATAATCATAAGAGACCTTGTGAGAGGAGGCGACAGCTATGAGCATTCAGATAAGTAAGTTAAAATGCGTTGGCTGTGGGAAGTGCGTTGAAGCCTGTCCAGGCAACCTTATCAAGAAAGATACTGATGGAAAAGCATTTATAAAGCATGTCAAGGACTGCTGGGGCTGCACATCATGTCTTAAAGAATGTCGTTTTGAGGCAATTAATTTCTTTCTGGGTGCCGATGTCGGCGGCAAGGGAAGCACTCTTTCGTTCAGACAGAATGGAAGCATCAATACATGGACGGTGACTTCGCCGGACGGAACAGTTAAGACGCTTGAGGTCAACAGACAGGAATCTAATAAATATTAGGGAGGAATATCATGGGTAATTTATCACATTTGGACGCACTCGAAGCAGAGGCGATATATATTATAAGGGAAGTTGCAGCAGAATGCGAAAAGCCGGTAATGCTGTATTCTATAGGAAAGGACAGCTCAGTTATGCTTCATCTTGCAATGAAAGCATTCTATCCTGAGAAGCCACCATTTCCATTTCTTCACATCGACACAACATGGAAGTTCAAGGAAATGATTAAGTTCAGAGATGAGACAGCCAAGAAGCTTGGAATCGAGATGCTTACTTACACTAACGAAGAGGGTGTTAAGCAGGGAATCAATCCATTTGACCATGGTTCAGCTTACACTGATATCATGAAGACTCAGGCTCTTAAGCAGGCACTTAACAAATACGGCTTCACAGCAGCATTTGGCGGCGGACGAAGAGATGAGGAGAAATCAAGAGCTAAGGAGAGAATTTTCTCTTTCAGAAATACAGCACAGGCATGGGACCCTAAGAACCAGCGTCCGGAAATGTGGAAGCTTTACAACACTAAGATTCACAAGGGCGAGAGCATGAGAGTTTTCCCTATCTCTAACTGGACTGAGAAGGATATCTGGCAGTACATTCAGAGAGAAAAGATTGATATTGTACCTCTTTATTTTGCAGCAGAAAGACCTGTTGTATACCGTGACGGCAATATTATCATGGTTGATGATGACAGAATGAGACTTCTTCCAGGTGAAAAGCCACAGATGAAGAAGGTAAGATTCAGGACTCTTGGCTGTTATCCACTTACAGGCGGTGTTGAGTCAGACGCAGAAACTCTTGATGAGATTATCGAAGAGACTTTAAGTGCGGTTGAATCAGAGAGAACAAGCCGTGTTATCGACCATGAGGAAGCAGGAAGCATGGAAAGAAGAAAGAAAGAGGGGTACTTCTAGAATGAAAGGTTTACTTAAATTTATTACATGCGGTAGTGTTGATGATGGAAAATCTACACTTATCGGACACATTTTATATGATTCAAAGTTATTGTATGCCGATCAGGAGAAGGCGTTAGAGCTTGATTCCAAGGTCGGAAGCCGTGAAGGTAAGATTGATTATTCACTTCTTCTTGATGGTCTTATGGCTGAGAGAGAGCAGGGAATTACTATTGATGTTGCTTACAGATATTTTACAACTGACAACAGAAGCTTTATCGTTGCGGATACTCCGGGACATGAGGAGTACACAAGAAACATGGCGGTTGGTGCTTCATTTGCAGACCTTGCAGTAATCCTTGTTGATGCAAAGCAGGGGGTGCTTATCCAGACTAAGAGACACGCAAGAATCTGCGCACTTATGGGAATTAAGCATTTTGTATTTGCAGTTAATAAGATGGACCTTGTTGGTTACAGCGAGGAGCGTTTCAACGAGATAAATGCACAGATAGCAGAGCTTACAAAGGAGCTTTCTTTAGCAGATGTAGTTGTTATCCCTGTTTCAGCAACTGAGGGGGACAATGTAACAACTAAGTCTGAGAATATTCCTTGGTACAAGGGACAGGCACTTCTTCCTTATCTTGAGCAGGTTGATGTTGATGATACTGAGGAAGAAAAAGGCTTCTACATGCCTGTTCAGAGAGTATGCCGTCCAAATCATGAATTCCGTGGTTTCCAGGGACAGATTGAGGCAGGAAGCGTATCTGTTGGAGATGAGATTATCACTCTTCCAACTAATGAGCATGTTCATGTAAAGAGTATCTATGTAGGTGACAAGGAAGCCAAGACTGCTTCTATTGGACAGCCTGTTACTATCCAGTTAGACCGTGAGGTTGATGTTTCAAGAGGTTCTGTTCTTGCAGCAGGCGCTGACTTAAAGCTTGCAACAGAGATTACAGCTACTATTCTCTGGATGGACGATGATGTTCTTACTAATAACAAGAACTTCTTTGTAAAGCTTGGAACAAGACTAATTCCGGGCGTTGTTACTGAGATTGTCAATACTATTGATGTTAATACAGGCGATGAGAAGCCAGCAACTCTCCTTAAGAAAAATGAAATCGCAGTATGCAAGATTTCTCTTGCTGATGTAATAGTTGTTGATGAATTTGACCTTCACAAGACTATGGGCGAGCTTATTCTCATAGACCGTGTTACTAATATGACTAGTGCCTGCGGCGTTGTCCGTGAAGTTAATGAGGCTGCTGATGATGTTAAGGAAGTTGACGCAGCTTTCAGAGCGGAGCTTAACAACCAGAAGCCTGTTGTTGTAGAGACAGTTCTTTCAGACAAGATTAATGTTGATTTCTTAAAGAAGGTTGAGAAGGAGCTTCTTCTTGACAGCAAGCATGTATATCTGTATGTTCCAGCAGAAGGCGAGGATTATACAAATGTTGTGACTCACCTTGTAAATGCAGGTATTGTTGTTATTCTTGCACTTAGTAAGGCAGCTGAGATTAAGATTGATGGCGCAGAAGTGCTTGCAGGCTGGGAGTCTGAGGTTGATGCCACTACTGTGGATGTGGCTGAGTTTATTAAGAAGAATGCGTAGGCTGGGGGAAGAACGGACGCAGCACTAGAACTTATAAAGCAACGCAGGCACGCTTTCGCTGCTTGTCGCTCGCAGCGGTACTAAGCTTGTCAGGATTTGCCTCACTTTGTGAGGCTGTCCTGACGAGCTAAGTGCCGGCGGCTCCAAAGCACCTGAGTTGCTTTATAAGTTTAGTGCTGCTGTGGTTCTTTCCCGCTGCGTGGTGTGACTTCAGGGTTGGAATTGTTGGCTGACGGGCGGTAAAGGGCGCTTCGCTGCTTTACCTTGAGTTTAGCAAAACTTGCTTCGCTGTTTTGCCTAGTTTGGAATATATTTATGTGGGAGTCAGGTATAGATGAAAAAATATGGATTTTTTAAAAAGTTAATATGTTTAGGTATGATTTTCAGCCTGACTTTTATTGGACTTTCTGGCTGTGGGCAGAAGAAGACGGAACTTGTTAATGTTTCCTATGATGCTACCAGAGAGTTTTACAAGGAGTATAACAAGATTTTTGAGGATTACTGGTATGGCAAGACTGGTGAGAAGGTTGAGGTTATCCAGTCTCATGGCGGTTCTGGAAAGCAGGCACTTGAGGTTGCTAACGGTCTTGGTGCTGATGTTGTTACTCTTGCACTTGAAGGCGATGTTAATGTTATAAGGGACGAAGGGCTGATTGATGACGGATATATCAATGATTATTCTGATGACAGCTCGCCTTACACTTCTACGATTGTCTTTCTTGTAAGAAAGGGCAATCCTAAGAATATTAAGGACTGGGATGATCTTCTTAATGACGGGGTTAAGGTTATTACTCCTAATCCTAAGACTTCCGGAGGGGCAAGATGGAATTTCCTTGCAGCATGGTATTATTTTAAGAAGCAGGGACAGACTGATGAACAGGTTCAGGCAAGTGTTACAAAGCTTTACAAGAATGTGGCAGTGCTTGATTCAGGCGCAAGAGGTTCTTCTACCACATTTGCAGAAAATGGACAGGGTGATGTTCTGATTGCATGGGAAAATGAAGCATTTTTCGCATTACAGGAATATCCGGGCGAGTATGAGATTGTTGTTCCATCTGCGTCTGTATTGTGCCAGCCGACGGTTGCGAAGGTTGACGAGGTCACGCAGATGAATGGGACTGAGGAACTGGCAGACGCCTATCTTTCTTTCCTGTACACTGATGACGCACAGAGACTTGAGGCACAGAATTTCTACCGCCCTGTAAATAAGGACATTCAGAAGGAATACGAGTCTTCCAGTGATTCAAGGAACATTAAGGAAATCCCTTCCGATGGGAAATGGATTGTCAAAGACATTGACATGGCGGATATCGGGTATTTTGGCGGCTGGGAAGCGGCTACACAGAAGTTTTTCTCTGACGGCGGAATATTTGATAAGATATATGATTAATTGAGATGTGAGGTCACACTTAACCGGCGTTGGGCTGGCTGGGTGTGGCCTTTTTGGTGTGAATCTGACTATGCGCAGGTGAATGAAGCCTACTAACATAGTGCAAAGTTATTAATTTAGTGGGTTTCTGAAGAGAATATTATAGGTTGTTTAAGTGAGAAGACCTACTAATCAATCAGGGAAGATATGATTAGTAGGTCTTTCACTCGCAAACTGCTTGCAGTTCTTAGTAAAATGTGGGAAAAAGACCTACGAAAATATGTTAATTTAACAATATAGTATGTTGCAAGCCGGAAAGTATATGAATAAGACCATGGAAATGACCTACTATATTGAGTGTATAATGGCTTTTAGTGGGTTTTGTCCTCCGTCAGCAGCCTCTTATAAGTACAGTCAATGCCAAGTGCGCCAAGCGGAGCAGTCACTATTATTGCAAGCACAGCTACGGAAAGCACTATCTGTCCGCAGGCAAGTCCGGCTGCTAAAGGAACAGAGCCGATGGCTGCCTGGACGGTTGCTTTAGGAAGATAGGCAATTACGCAGAAAAGCCGTTCCTTCCATGTAAGGTTTGTCTTTACGGTGCAGAGAAGCACTCCGGCAGCCCTGAAAACAAGTGCTGTAAGAATCATGAATAAGGCTGGAAGCCCGGCTTTAAGTGTGTAGCGGATATCGACAGCAGCGCCGACAAGCACGAACAATATTACTTCAGCAGCGAGCCACAGCTTGCCAAACTTTTCGGACAAACGGGCTGATACGGAAGGAACACATTTGAACTTAAGAGTACATGCCATAGCTACAACGGCAAGAAGTCCGGAAACAGACACTTTACCTTCAAGCCAGCTCTCAATTGCGATAAGAAGGAAAGAGAAGCCAAGCACGATAATAACCTTCATGCTGTTTCTTACAGTATGCTTGCGGGCGTATGATGTTTCAAAGAACAGGTACAATCCCAAGCCGGTCACTATACCAAGAATTATGCCGAGTATAATAGACACAGGGATGTTTACGAAATCCATGACATTTGCCTTGCCGCCCTGTGTCACATTTAAAAATGTTGTGAATAACACTATGACAAATATGTCATCGCATGAAGCGCCAGACAGTATCATATGCGGAATCGCTTTGTCAGTTCCGTAGCGCTTCTCAATCAGCATTACCATCCGTGGAACGACAACCGCAGGAGAAACGGCGGCGAGAACTGCGCCCATTACTGCAGCTTCGGCGTGGTTAATTCCAAGAATTGCTGGGGCAAGCAGAATATAACAGATGATTTCGCAGGAAGCCGGAACGAAGGACAGAAGAATTGCACTTCGTCCGGCTTTTTTCAGGTCTTTTAAGTCAAGTGACAGACCGGCTTTGATAAGAATAATGATAAGAGCCATTTTTCGCAGGTCAGCCGATATCGAAAGGATTGACGGGTCAAGAAAATCAAGGACATATGGTCCGAGGACAATACCGGTAACAAGCATTCCGATGATTCTCGGAAGTTTCAGCTTCTGGCAGATTGCACCCATGACGAGCCCAACCAGAAAGATAAGTGATAAAGATGTCAGCATAATAAGCCTCCTTAAAATATAATAAAAAGTAGTAAATGCATTTATGAACGCAAAAAAAGCTGATGCTTCCTGCGACATAAAATCGTAGAAGTCATCAGCTTGAATAAGCAGTTTAGGTTTCCCAGGGGAGTACTTCATTCCCTTTGATATTTATAATACTTTGGGGCGGGGTTGTCAAATGTAAAAAGAATAGTACATTAGATTACTCCTTCTTAATTGCATTATACAGATTAACAATCTCGCTATCTTTCTTGGAATTCATGAACACAGTCTGGTCGGCAGTCTTAATCATAAGCACAGGAGACACATCCTTAAAAATGTAGAGATAACATTTGCCATAAGTATTGCCCTTGAATTTGCCGACAAGGTAACTGTCGGTTGCGCCGCCGTTATATTTGAAAAAATGGTCATCAGGCAGTGAATCCATCAGAGTAATTTCGGTAATGTCGTCAATGTTAATTCTGCTTGTATAACCGCAGGAAGATACATTTACAGTGCTATCGGTAGTCCTGATGTCGATAGTAACATGAATGTATGGAATTAATACAATAGTTGTCCATATCATTAATCCAAGAATAACAGCCGTTATGCTTCCAGTGAATATCTTAGCACCGGTGCGGGCGTAGTTAAGCGAGTAGTTGGTCGAGCACAGCCTGTCGGATACGAAAAGATGCGGGTCATTAGGATTGTAGTAAAATCCAGTCTTCCAGTAGTCATCATCATCAACAAATACCGGCTGTGTGTCAGCCTTAAGCATTTCATTCTTTCTGTTGCGAGCAAGAATAAGAATGACAGTGAGCGTGCAGCCGCTTAACAACTGCAGAATAATGTACATCCAGAAACTTAAGTCTCCAACAGTATCCTGAATAATACACATTAACACAAATGTTATCCATGCCACGAAGTTAAGCAGTGACATTACAAGCATTGCTGAAGCAATGTATTTCTTCATAGTCAGATTAACAATGTTGTTAATGTCCGAATTAAGGCTGTATGCCTGATTCTGTCGTCTGTTCATATAAATGTGGAACACAAACCCGAATACAGAAACTATGACAGTGCATATCGCAAATACAATAATCATTGAAAAATATGCTCTTTCCGTCCATGAATAGAATGGAATCAGAGCAAGCAGTTCTGCGGCAATTATGATGATGTGGTATCTGAAGCTGATTGGAGTTGCATCTGCATTTGCACAAGCACGCGTATCAATAAAGACCTTCTGTTTCTGGGATTCCACAAACCAGCCATTCTGTATCTTTAACAGATACATTTTTCGATGCGCTGAAAGCTGGATATACATAATTCCGCAAACAAACACGAGAATCCAGATTGTATACATAATAACGAAAATGATTATGTTCACAAAATTAAGAAAGCATATGGCTATTGAGAGTACTGTATTGATATTCTGAAAATATTTCATGCTTTTCTTAAAGCGTGTCAGAAGTCTGGTGACATCGTCATCGTTAACATGGTCGCCTGGAATGTGGACTCCGATAAGCATTCCATTGTTGTATCGGTAGTTGGATTCATATGCAAATTTCATGATCAGGACTGTGAACATGTTGCATACGAAGAATAGCATAAACATTGCGATTTTCATAAGGAAACCTCCTTGTATAGTGGGTCTGTGTGTGTTAATGCATGTGTGAATACAGGCATATTACATTGTGCAGGGATTCATCTTGGAATAAATGTTTTCGCACATTTTTAAGAATTCTTCTTTATCCATTCCGGTAATGCTTGCTTCTGCGGACAGCAGCTCAAGCTCTGATTCAAGCTTTTCCCTGAATTCAATATTCATATTAATATTCTCGGCGACAAATGCTCCAAGCCTTCTGTCGGTTTTAATAAAACCTTCCGCCTTAAGAATCTGGTAAGTTTTATTGACGGTCATTGTATTGACGCCTGCGTCAGAAGCAAGCTGTCTGACAGTCGGCAGTTTCTCGCCAGCCTTAAGTTCTCCCTTGCCAATTCCTTTAACAATCTGATTTCTTAACTGTACATATATGGGCGTGTCGCTCGCAAAATCAAGTTCTATAACCATATGAAGCTCCTTTCTATATAGAGAGGCAATTTTCGTCTTGCTTGTATTACAAATATTAATACAGACAAGACAAGAAGTCAAGAAAGATGGGTGTGGAAAATTACAGGCAGGATATAATGTATGGAAAAAGCCTACACAATTATGGTAATTATGTAGATTGGTAGGTTTCTGAAGAAAACAAGCACCCTAAAGAAAACAGGCATCAGAAAACGACTAGAAAAACTAAAAACACTATTGACATATAAACCTAGTAGGTATATAATCTGCAACATAGTAACATATAAAATTAGTAGGAATTAAAAAGCATTTTAAAGACGGCGGAGTATTCGATAAGATATATGAAAAGAAGTAATTATAGAATATATAAAAGTAATTAAGGGAAGGGGAAACGACAGAATGAAAGAGAAAAAAAGAAAGAAAAAAAGAGTAATACCAGGCTTTGGTCTTTCATTTGGAATAACAATTGCAATGTTAGGAATCATTGTGGTTATTCCCCTTTGTACCCTTGTAATATTCTCGGCAAAGCTGTCGTTTACTGAATTCATAACGACAGTTACAAGGCCGAGGGTGCTTTCAAGCTACAGAGTAAGTCTTCAGACAGCGTTAATCGCGGCATTTATAGATGCAGTTATGGGAACAATTCTTGCATGGGTTCTTGTAAGATACAACTTTCCGGGTAAGCAGATTATGAATGGAATAATTGAACTTCCATTTGCACTGCCGACAGCTGTTGCGGGTATAGCACTTACACATCTGACAACAACTAATGGCTGGCTTGGAGCATTTTTTGGAAAGTTCGGAATCAAAATTGCATATACAAGGCTGGGAATTATATTCGCACTCATATTCGTTGGAATACCATTCGTAGTGAGGGCTGTCCAGCCGGTGCTGGAAAAGGTGGATATCCAGTACGAGGAGGCAGCCAACATGCTTGGAGCAACCCACAGACAGACAGTATTCAGGGTAATTCTTCCAGAGATACTTCCGGCACTTATCGGCGGATTCACAATGTCGTTCGCAAGAGGACTTGGTGAATATGGAAGTGTCGTATTCATAGCAGGAAATACACCATATGAGACAGAGATAGCACCACTTATGATTATGTCAAAGCTTCAGGAATATGACTACGCAAGTGCAACATCTATAGCGCTTGTAATGCTTTTCATCGCATTTATTATTCTCTTTATAAATGCAGTGTTACAGAGCAGGACATCAAAGATTGTAAGTGGAATTTCATAGAAAGGGGTTAGTGTATGAACATCAGAAAAGATTCAGGTCCGTTAAAATGGATTCTGATAGGTATAAGTGTGTTGTTTTTATTTGTGATGTTAATTCTGCCCCTCAGCTATGTAATGTATACAGCATTTTCTAAGGGCATAAAGGTGTTTTTGGCGGCAGTTACCGACAAATACGCGCTTCATTCAATTAAGCTGACAATAGAAGTTTCGCTTATTGCGGTTGTGTGCAACACATTTTTTGGAATATTTGCTTCATGGCTTATTACGAAATTCCAGTTTAAGGGCAAGAAGATTATATCTACTTTAATAGATTTACCACTCACTGTTTCGCCGATTATAGCAGGTCTTATATATGTGCTTACATTCGGTAGACAGAGTTTTATATATCCATATCTTAAGGCTATGGGAGTAAGAATTATATTCGCAGTTCCGGGAATCGTGCTTGCGACTATATTTGTAACATTTCCATTCATATCAAGGGAGCTGATACCGGTTCTTACCTCGCAGGGAACTGACGAGGAGGAAGCTGCGGCACTTATGGGTGCCAATGGCTGGACTATATTCTGGAAAGTTACATTTCCACATATCAAATGGCCGCTTCTCTACGGTATTGTACTGTGTACAGCGAGAGCAATGGGCGAGTTTGGTGCTGTATCTGTTCTTTCAGGACATTTGCGCGGAAGAACTAACACCATGCCGCTGTATATTGAACTTCTGTATCAGGGATATGATTTTACGGGAGCATTTGCAGTATCAGCAATTCTTGTGCTGATGGCGGTTATTATACTGGTGCTTCGGAGTGTACTTGAATACAAGGGGCAGCAGGCAGCTAAGGCAGAGAAAGAGCAGCAGGAAGGATAGAAACGCACTACAACAGAAAGGCGGAACAGATTATGGCAGATTTACAGCAGGATACAGAAAAATATGTAGAGCTTCGTAATATCAATAAGACATATGGCACATTTAAAGCCTCGAATAATATTAATCTTGGAATTGGGAAGGGTAAGCTTATTGCGCTGCTTGGACCTAGCGGAAGCGGCAAAACTACCATCTTAAGAATGATAGCAGGCCTTGAGACTGCGGATTCAGGTGATATTATTATTGATGGCAAGGTCGTTAATGATGTGCCGGCAAGTAAGCGTGGAATAGGCTTTGTTTTCCAGAACTACGCACTTTTCAGATATATGACAGTGTATGATAACATTGCATTTGGATTAAAGGTCAATAAATGGAAAAAATCGGACATAAAAAAACGCGTTGATGAGCTTATTGAGCTTGTCGGACTTTCAGGCATGGCGAAAAGATACCCTAGCCAGTTATCAGGTGGACAGAGACAGAGAGTAGCATTTGCAAGGGCATTAGCACCTAATCCGGAGCTTCTGCTTCTTGATGAACCATTTGCAGCGATTGATGCGAAGGTAAGACAGGAATTAAGAAGCTGGCTTCGTGACATGATTACCAAGGTTGGAATCACAAGTATATTTGTTACACATGACCAGGATGAGGCAATTGAGGTTGCTGATGAAATTATTGTCACTAACAAGGGACATATAGAGCAGATTGGAACGCCAAGACAGATATACAGAGAGCCTGAGACAGCATTTATGGCGGAATTCATGGGACATCCGGTGCATGTTGATCAGATTAATAAGATTAAAGGTTTTAACCAGCTTGATGATTCTGTTAAGGCGGTATTAAGACCAGAGAACGTCAACATCACAAAACTTGATGAAAAGGTTGATTCAGCCGCTTCTGTTGAGAAGGGCGTTGTTGTAAACAAGCTTTTCATGGGTAAGGAAGTCGAGATAACAGTCAATGTCAACGGTATAGATGTTGTCGGAACAAGAAATGTTGAGGAAGCTCCGATAAAGAAGGGTGAGGAAGTAAATGTATTTATTCACAGGGCATTTACTTACGGCGCAGATGGAATTGTCAACATTGTTGAAAATGCAAATAAGTTCGAAGACTGGATGGTTATCTAAAATACTTAACAAAATTAAATATAATTGATTTGATATGTTTAAAATACATGAGATACACCTCGCTTTATTAACAAATTTAAGAAAAATTAACAAATTTTTAATTTTGTTATTGACAAATTACTCGCAAAGGAATATTTTAATGTACAAATCAACAGTCAAATGCGAAGAACAGGAAATGACTTCTTCATATCACCGCTCACAGAAAGCCGTCAGTTGATGAGAGACGGCAGCAAGGAATGATTAAGCCCTCACCTGCGAGCAGTTCTGGTGAAAGACAGGCAGATGTCTAGTAGTTGGAACCGGTACCCATCGTTAAAAGGGCATGCCATAAGAGTTGAATATACCGAGTGGCAGTAGAGTGGTCGGAGTATCCGGCAAGCAAAGTGGTAACGCGGAAGTAGAAATATTATACCTTCGTCTTTGCACATAATCCAGTAATGGATTAGTGCATCGACGAAGGTTTTTTTTATTCGAGCAGCGATGAGAATAGAGCAACATTCTAGGAGCACCGCTTCCACTGCGTTTGACTGGTGAAATATATTTTTATAGGAGAGTGACATTATGAACACATTAGTAATCGTGCTTATCGCGGCAGTTGTACTTTTTGGTGCATACATGGTTTATGGCCGTTGGTTAGCAAAGAAATGGGGTATCGACCCTAAGGCAGAGACACCAGCCGTTAAATATAATGACGGTAAGGATTTCGTTCCAACTAATGGCTGGACAGTTTTCAGTCATCAGTTCTCATCAATCGCAGGAGCAGGTCCTGTAACAGGTGCTATTCAGGCAGCAGCATTTGGATGGTTACCAGTTTTACTCTGGATCCTCATCGGTGGTGTATTCTTCGGAGCAGTTACAGACTTTGGTGCACTTTATGCTTCAGTTAAAAATGAAGGTAAGTCAATGGGTATGATTATTGAGAAGTACATCGGTAAGTTTGGTCGTAAGATTTTCTTACTTTTCTGCTGGTTATTCACACTTATCGTTATCGCAGCATTTGCAGATATGGTTGCAGGTACATTCAATGCTTACACAGTAAATGCTGAAGGTGCTACAGTTTTATCAGCAGTAGCTAAGACAAATGGTTCAGCCGGTATGGTATCTATCATGTTTATGGTATTTGCCGTAGTATTCGGTCTTATCCAGAAGAAGTTAAATCTTTCAGGCTGGAAAGAAGCAGTACTTGGTATTGTATTTATTATCGCAGCATTCGTTGTTGGCATGTTCTTCCCACTTGAGTTCAGCAAAGATGTATGGAGCTATATCACATTTGTATATATCTTCTTCGCTGCAGTTATGCCAATGTGGTTAATGAAGCAGCCTCGTGACTATATGACAACATTCATGTTCATCTGCATGATTGTAGGTGCAGCAGTTGGTCTTGTAGTTGCACATCCTTCAATGAATCTTCCTGTATATACAGGATTCAATAATGCAAAGCTTGGAACAATGTTCCCAATTCTTTTCGTAACTGTTGCATGTGGTGCTGTTTCTGGTTTCCACAGCCTTGTATCTTCTGGTACATCTTCTAAGACAGTTGAGAACGAGAAGGATATGCTTAAGGTTGGTTACGGTGCAATGGTACTTGAGAGTTTACTTGCAGTACTTGCCCTTTGTGTTGCTGGTGCAGCTGCTACTAACGGAGCACTTCCAGCTAAGACACCATTCGCAATCTTCAGTAGCGGTGTAGCAGGATTCTTTGAAATGTTTGGTGTTCCAGTACATTTTGCAACAGTATTCATGACAATGTGTGTATCTGCTCTTGCTCTTACATCACTTGATGCAGTTGCCCGTATCGGTCGTATGTGTTTCCAGGAACTCTTCAGCGTAGATGATATGGAACATGCAGAAGGCTGGAGAAAGTTATTCTGCAATACATACTTCTCAACAATCGTAACATTAGTATGTGGATTCATCCTTACTAAGATTGGATATGCAAATATCTGGCCATTATTTGGTTCAGCTAACCAGTTATTAAGCGCTCTTGTAATTCTTACACTCTGCGTATTCTTAAAGGTTACAGGACGAAGCAACAAAATGCTTTTCCCTCCTCTTATCATCATGCTTTGTGTAACATTTACAGCACTTGTACAGAGAACAATTGCAATGGTTAAGGCTATCAAGTTAGCAGCTTCTGTTACAATTCCTGCTGGACAGACATCTTGGGGAAGCGTATTCATCGCTAACGGACTTCAGCTTATAATTGCTATACTCCTTATTGTACTTGGTGTAATCATCGTAGTTAACTCAGTAAAGAGCTATGCAAAGAGCGAGAAGAACTCTGAGAAGGCAGCAGCTTAATTGGTAAATATAATAATGTAGCAGGCTTATCATAGAGGGTGTCTGAGGCAGACATTCTCATGATTCGCTTGCCTAGTGGTAGTAAATGCCGCTATATACAGAGTTTTTTACAGGGCTTGAAATCAAACGCGCTTCGCTTGAACGAGATTTCAAGCCCTGAACTTTTGTATATAGCGGCATTAACTTCCACACGGCTCACGAATAAATCGAATGTCTGTCTCAGACACCCTCTATGATAAGCTATACATAATAAAACATACCGGGGCAGTTATTCTGCTCCGGTATGTTTTGTTTTATCGGAAGGTGTTCCGATTTCTTCTATTATATTGTCATCTATCTGGATATCTGCGAGTGTGTATTGTTCTGGTGCTTCTTTTATGTTGCGGAAAACATTACAGGTGCAGGTATTCTTTCTTATTATAATGTGTTCTGTGGAAGATGGCGGAATGTCAGTTCTTCCTTTCAGGTCGAAAAATTGTGTCCACGGATTAATGTTAATGAAATTAAATATCTTTCCCTGAACATCTTCAACGGTGATGTATTCGTAATGCTGTGGTGTGTCGGGACGCATTTTCAGCCAGAGCAGGTTGTAACCTGAGTCGACCTTGATGTGACGCATTATTATATTCTTATTATGTATGGATTCTGAGCCGCATGTAAGGCAGCCGTGACAGAATTCAAATGTGCAGTCCTCAATAATTATGCGTTCATTAGCGCCATTGTCCGGGTCACTGTCAGCAAATGGTCCTTTACCGCCTTTTAAAGCAACTGCGTCATCATTTACATTAATTGTGCAGCCTTTAATAAGAATATCATTGCAGGCGTCAATGTCTATTGCGTCAGTGCTAGGTGCTTTGACAGGCGCAGACGGGCTTGTAATGCGGCAGTTAAGGTAACGCACATGAGAACATCTATATAGGTGATTAGTCCAGAACTGTGAATTACAAATGTGCAACCCGGCAACAGTAACATTGGTACAGCCTGACATATAGATAAGCCTTGCACGCTGTTCGTCTTTGTTGGTGCAGTCAGGATTCCAGGTTCTTCGCTGCCAGAAGGCTTTCCAGCTTCGTAAGCCGTTACCGTCTATCGTTCCATTGCCACATAATGTAAAGCCATCTATTCCAGAAGCATTGATAAGTGCGGCAAAATACTGACAGGTTTCACCTTCTATTCTTGTTTCACAGACCGGATAATCACTGATGTTGTCACTTCCCATAAGTGTTGCACCGTCTTCAATATATAGATTAACCCCCTGTCTGAAAAATAAAGCTCCAGTCATGTATGTACCATGCGGAATAACAATTACACCGCCGCCAGCATTGTATACAAGGTCTATAAGCTTCTGGAAATTATCAGTGTATATTCTGCCGTCATCATGTATATCATAATCTGTAATAATGTATTGTTTTCCCAGTTTGGTGAGTTCTGGAATGCTGGTATTGTGAAACCAGCCATCAACAGGAGTTCCGTCTGGGAAAATGTCTGAATGTATAGGATTCATATTTATAACTCCGTTTTTATTTGTTAGAAAAACTGTATTCCTTTTAGGCTTCCTGCATCAGAATACTCACAAGATTCTTGTATCTTTTGGTTTTCTCGATTATGTCGTCCTGCATGACACCATAATATATGAATACATCGCGCAAAATTCTGTTAAATTCCTTAATTGAGGACTTCTTTCCGGTCACACCGCCTGTAATATAACCAGTGGTAGTTTCTATTTCAATATCCATATGCGCGTCATTATCCTCACGCACATACAGAAACAGGTTAATATCACTATTTATGTCATGTTTTATCTGTTTATACATGAATTTATACTCGGCAGAATTTCTGTCAGCTTCCTTAAATCCCCATTGTTCCTGAACATACTGGCATACTTCCTCAATCGCATGATTATCATCAAAAGAAATGCTTTTTTCTACCTCAGCCTTTTTTCTCTCATAAAGCATTTTCTTAAACTTATATGCAAAACTGGTTTTTCGGTTTTTTTTTACATATGCCGATGTTGGTCCATCAAAATTATCGAACCCATTGCCCCCATTCATACTACAGACCTCCAATATAACTTCATATTAATATGATAAATGTATTGCGGATAAATCACAATATTTTTATAAGAAAAAATATTGACATAGTGTGTGACATACAGTATGATGAATTAAAATGATAGTGTGCGTGACACACTACAATCTGATGAATATTGTTGATTTGGATAATTAAGAAGGGAAGAGATTGAATGAATTGCGATGAAATTGTTTCAGGACTGATTCTGGAATTTCGAAGAGGAACACTTATCATGGTAGTGTTAGCACAGCTAAACAAGCCGATGTATGGGTATTCACTTATAAAGGAATTAGAAGGAAAGGGGATTTCAATAGAAGGGAATACTTTATATCCGCTACTGAGAAGACTGGAAAGTCAGGGACTTTTAAAAAGTGAATGGGAAACAGATGAAACGAAGCCGAGAAAGTATTACATCATTACAGAAGATGGAAAACTGGTTTATAAAAAAATTAAAGCACACTGGGAAAAATTTTCCCAGTCAATTAATGCTCTTATGGAGGGGGAATAAATGGTGAAAAATGATTTGATTGAAAGATATGTTTATGCAGTTACAAAATATATGAAGGCTGATTTGAAAAAAGATGTATCGGCAGAATTAGAGACAATAATACAAGATATGCTAGAGGAACGATGTGGAGATGTTATGCCAACTGAACATGATATCAGAGTTGTTCTGACAGAACTGGGAACTCCGGCAGAACTTGCTTCAAAATACAAGAGTGAAACACAGGATTGTTTAATTGGCCAGCCTTATTACAATCTGTATGTGTATGTACTGAAAATTGTAACGGCATGTGTTATCGGGGGAATGTTACTCGCACAGATCATGGCTGCAGTAACATCGCATACTATCTGGTATATAGCCATATTCAGGATTATAGGTGGAATTTTTGGCGGTGTATTGACAGGATTTGCATTTGTTACATTGTTGTTTGCGTTTTTCTATAAAAGAGGAATTAAGGTGGAAGGATTAAATGACGGTATAGACAATCTGCCGCCTGTTCCACAGAAATCGAATCAGATTTCAAAAGCAGATTCAATTGTTGGAATTATCTTTTCAGTTATATTTACTCTTGTATTTCTTGTTTGTCCGCAGATTATATGTATTGCTTTTGTAAAGAATGGTGTCAGTGTGTATGAACCGCTCTTTAATCTGGAATACATCAGACAAACATGGTATCTGATTCTTGCATTTGGTATCTTAGGTATTGCAAAAGAAAGTGTGAAGCTTATTGATGGAAGCTATACCCAAAGAGTAATGATTGTTACAATTATTACCAATCTTATTGATGGTTTATTAACATTCATTTGGTTGTTAAACGGAAGAATTATGAATTCTGCATTTTTTGATGGAGTTGAGCAGTTATTCGGAGAAAATGCAGAAATGATACCGAGAATTTTTATACATTTTAATAAGCTATTCTTGGCAATTATTATTTTTGCATTAGCAATTAACTGTATTGAGACAGTTGTGAAATCAGTTAAATATGGCAGGAAATAAGGTAAGAATATAGCAGTTTGCATATACTATTTGCAGACATTATAATAAACATTGCACAGAGGTTTCAAAAAATGAAAAAATTTAAACTTTTGAAACTGGGAGTTATATTAAAACCATATCAGGAGATACAATGTATAATTCTTCCTGTTTTCCACATACTACCCATACATTATAATTTATGGAAAGTATGTAAGAATCAGGAGGAATTATTAATATGAAGGCGACAGGAATTGTAAGAAGGATAGATGATTTGGGCAGAATTGTCATTCCAAAGGAGATAAGAAGGATACTTCATATAAGGGAAACTGACCCGATGGAGATATTTACGGATGCTGAGGGGCAGATTATTCTGAAAAAATATTCACCGATAGGGGATATTAGCACATTTGCAGGAAAATATGCGGAATCACTGTCAGATGCTACAGGAATGACCGTATGTATAACAGACAGGGAACAGGTTATTGCTGCATCAGGTAATGATAAGAAGAATCTGATAAATAAGCCTGTTACTAAGGAGCTTAATCAGGCGATGGAGGGAAGATGTACCATTGCTGCAGGTGAAGGAGAGGATGGCTTTGTGAAAGTCACTGATGAGGCGCAGTTTAAGCAGGAAATTATGTATCCGATAATATGTCAGGGAGATGTTTTGGGAACTGTGCTTATGATGTCTATTGACATGAAGCCAAAGTTTACAGATAATGAAAAGAAAATGGTAAAGACAGCAGCCAACTTTTTAGGAAAGCATATGGAATCGTAGATGGCTATGGCGGACAGGTTATAATGCAGGGACAGCAGGCTGGGTTTACCTATGGCTTAAGGAGAAGAACATGAGATTAGATAAATATTTAAAAGTATCAAGACTTATAAAGAGAAGAACTGTTGCCAATGATGCGTGTGATGCAGGAAGAGTAATGGTTAATGACAAGGTTGTGAAGGCATCTTATGATGTTAAAGTCGGAGACATTATTGAAATCCAGTTTGGTAACAAGAACGTAAGAGCTAAGGTTACTGATGTAAAGGATACTGTTAAGAAGGAAGAAGCAAAGGAAATGTTTGAGTATCTTTAATTCAAAGTACCTGTAATCATATATTGTGGTCATGCATATATTCTCATATAACGGAATGTCTATAAGGAGGGTATATGGAGGAGAAGGTCAGGGTAAGAAGACCACACAGACTGAATATGGAGGACCGTAAAAGAATTGATTTCACAGGAATAACGGATGTTGTTTCATTTGACCCGGTAAAGGTTGTGCTGGAATCAGATTACGGTCATATTACAATAAAGGGCGATGGTCTGCATGTAAACCGCCTGTCAGTCGAGAAGGGCGAATTAGATCTTGATGGAAGAGTTGATTCTATCTGCTATTCTGAATCTGGCATGAAGACGAAACAAGATTCATTCATGAGCAGGCTGCTCAGATGATAAGCCATGTAATAGTGTGGGAGCTTTACGCACTGGCAGTGAGTTTCTTCAGAGGAGTATTACTTGCGTGGGTATATGATAATATAAGAGTTTACAGAAGAATAATAAGACATAAAACAATAGTATTTATGAGCATCGAGGACATTGCATATGGAATATATGCAGGAATAAGTGTTTTTCTGATGTGCTTTAAAGTGTCAGATGGTATTATCCGCGGATTTATAATTATGGGAATAGCAGCTGGTGCATTTCTCTACTTTAGATTTATCAGTGTGTTGTATATCCGATGGACAGTGAAGATTATAAAATTTTTACTAAAACCGGTATGTTTTATATTGAAAAATGTAGTCCATATTATTACAATACCAGTTAGAAACCTTAAAAGATATATAGAGCATAGGAATAAGATGCGTAAGAAGGATTCACAAGGGTGAGGATATATGAAATTAGAATCAAGAAGAGAGCGTGCAGAAAGGCTTAAAAGGCAGAGACGTTCAGCACTTGCAGGAATGGCTATTGCTATTGTTGTAGTTGTTGCACTTGGTATTGTTCTGTGGAGAGGCAAAACAGGACTTGTTGCAAAGAATGCTGACTATGAGGCGCAGATAACAGAATTACAGTCACAGATAGATGATGAGAATAAAAGAAGTGATGAACTCTCAGAATATGAGAAGTACGTCAAGACGAAGAAGTTCGTTGAGGAGATTGCCAAGAACAAGTTTGGGCTTATATATCCAGATGAACTGATATTCAAGCCTAATAACAAGTAACATTTATAATAACGGATATTATGTCGGAGCAGGAAGATTTTATAAGCCTTTCATGCTTCGACATTTTATTTATATGCAGTCATATATACTTCACATTGGTGTAGTGCCGGAAAGGAAGTGGATATGAATGAAACATACATATAAAGATGCCGGATATACATATACTATTAACCGTCTGCAGGAAACAGCCAGAACATTCAGAAATCTTGGTGATGCATACGGGGAGACCAACCAGAAGCAGAATGGATTTAAGAGACAGTTAATTCTCGTTGCAGACATATTAGAGGAATGTGTTGCAATGAATCTTAATGCCAGAGTGCCCGAAAAACAGGAGTACAGGCAGCTTGAGCGCAAATGTATGGCAATGGGAATTTCAGTTAAGGATATAAAAGTAGTTGATGGAAAGAGACGCGAGATACTTGTAACTGCGAAAACATTTATGAAAGGATGCGTGTCTGAGAGGGTGTTGCGAGAGGCTGTGTCTGATGTGTTCAAGGTGCGGTTCTTTTCTAATCAGGATAACAGAGTGATTATAAATGAAGAACCTAACCAGTACGTGTTCTATCAGGAGGATCGTTTCAGGATTCTTTCTGGTATGGCAAGAAAATGTAAAGAAGCAGAGAATACGAGTGGGGATAATTTCTTATTAAAAAGGCTTGGCTGCGGAAAAATGGTTGCGGCAATTGCGGATGGCTGCGGAAGCGGAAGAAGAGCATTTGCAGAGAGCAGAATGGTGATTGAACTTATGGAAAACTGCATAGAAGCTGGCTTTGAGGAAAAGACGGCAATTGATTTGATTAATTCTGCGTATATTGCAGGAACAACATTTAACAATCCTGTTACTATGGATATGAGCGTTATTGACTGTCAGGCAGGAGTTATTAACTGCATAAAGCTTGGGGCTGTGTCTACATTTATTAAAAGGGACAACTGGGTTGAGATTATTAAGTCGACGACTCTGCCAATGGGCGTGCTTGACCAGGTGGATTATGACTGCACGACTAAGAAACTGTACGATGGAAACTATATTATAATGATAAGCGACGGCGTGCTTGATAATCTGTCCGGAGTCAACAAGGAGGAGCAGATGGTGGAGATTATCAATAATATAAATGTTAAGAAGCCGGCAAGCATTGCAAAGAAGATTCTTGAGGTGTCACTGAAGAATCATAATATGGAAGCTTTTGATGACTGTACAGTTATGGTGCTTGGAGTGTTTGACACTTATGTGAACGTATAATATAATTCTCGCATGAATGAAATTATAGATAAGATTTACAGATATATTGAACAGAATAATATGATTACGGACTGCGAAAGAGTGGTTGTCGGGCTTTCAGGTGGTGCTGATTCTGTGTGTCTGCTTATGGTGCTTAAGGGGTATATAGAGAGGAAGCATCTACAGACAGAATTATGTGCGGTGCATGTCAATCATGGCATAAGGCAGGAGGCAGGAGATGATGAGGAGTTTGCCAGAGCCTTGTGTGAACGCATGGGTGTTGAATTCATGGCGTATCATATAGATGCCGCCGGACTTGCAAAGCAGCTTGGAATGAGTGTTGAGGAAGCAGGAAGAAAAGAACGGTACAGTATATTCAATGAGGCATGTAAAGAGCGTAATGCAAGGATTGCGGTTGCACATCATATGAATGACCAGGCCGAAACAGTTCTTATGAATCTTTCACGAGGAACTTCACTTAAAGGAATAGGTGGAATCAGACCGGTAAGGGATAATATTATAAGGCCTCTGCTTTCAGTGACGAGAGCTGAGGTTGAGGAAGTGCTGAAAGGTTTTAACCAGCCATATGTTACAGATGCAACGAATCTGTGCAATGATTATACACGTAATTCTTTAAGAAATGTGGTTATTCCTTATATGACTGACAATATTAATTCACATACTGTTGAGAATATTGCCAGTGCTGCCGGTGAGCTTCAGCAGGATTTTGATTTTATTGAGTCAGAAGCGGACAAGGCTTATAACCGGTATGTTATTGAAGGAGATAATGTAGTTATTAAGCTGGATGGAGAAGAATTTGCAGGACTTCATGAAGTTATAAGAAGACGAGTTATCTACAAGGCAGTATATTATCTTACAAAAACTGCCAAGGATATATATAAGATACATGTCAATGCTGTTGATGCACTTGTCGGAAAGACAGTTGGCAGCAGTGCTGATATATGTTATGGCTTATGTGCTGTAAGAGAATATGACGATATTGTGATTAGCAGTGAAAGAGTCAGCAGACAGGATAAGAATGAGCCACTGGAAGAATATGAACTTTCAGACGATGATATTGAAAAGCTTAAGGCTGGGCAGAAAGTAACAATTCAGGGAAATATTTATTATAATAATAATGAAACGCCGCAGATGAAAAGTGTGCAGATTGTGTTGTCACTTCATTCTAATTATGAAAAAATTCGAAATTACGCTAATAGCCGCTATGCTAAAGCTTTTGATTATGATAAAATATCAGGAAGGCCATGCATTAGAAAACGTATGGCTGGAGACAGAATTGTTATTAACAGAGAAGGAAACCAGCGCAAGCTAAAGAATGAATTTATTGACCGTAAGGTGCCGGAGAATATGAGGGACAATGTGCTTCTTGTATGTGATGATGCCGGAGTTTTATGGGCTGTGGGGGTGCGACGAAGTGAACGTGCCCTGATTGATGATGATACTCAGAATGTGCTGGAAGTAACTATACAGAAAAGAGAATATTAAGGTTGACAAAGGAGAGAAACGATGAAAGAACCATTTATCAGTGTCCTTATATCTGAGGAAAAGCTGAATGAAAGGATTGCACAGCTTGGAGAGCAGATAAGCAAAGACTATGCAGGTAAGGAAGTTAAGCTTATCTGTATTCTTAAGGGAAGTATTATATTTACATGCGAGCTTGCCAAGAGAATCACTGTACCTGTTAAGTTTGATTTTATGCAGGTATCAAGCTACGGAAGCGGGACATCATCAAGCGGTCAGATTAAGATTAAGAAGGATCTAGATGAGAGTATTGAGGGAGAGCACGTTATTGTTATTGAAGATATTATCGATTCGGGTAATACACTGGCAAGACTTATGCCTATGTTAAAGGAGAGAAAGCCGGCAGATATATGTGTATGTACTCTGCTTGATAAGCCTGAGAGAAGAGAAGTTGAGGTTGAAGTTAAGTATAACGGCTTTAACATTCCTGACGAATTCGTTGTAGGATATGGCCTTGACTATGATCAGAGCTACAGAAATCTTCCATATGTCGGGGTTTTACATCTTGATGGAGAGGCATAATTAAATAAGGAGGAAGTGATGGATACTAAGCAAAGAAAATCTGGAGGATTTGGAAGCATTTTCTTCATGATTATTATAATTGGTATTATATGGGCCGTAATTGCCCAGATGAGCCAGAGAACAAGTACTTATAAGTATAAAGACTTTGTATCTGACTTAAAAGATGACAAGGTAACAAGTGTTATTATCAGCCAGAATGCAGAAGTTCCAACCGGTACACTTACAATTACATTTTCTGATGGAAGCAAAGACTCACTTAATGTGTCTGATGTTGTTTCTGTTCAGGAGCTGCTCGACAATAAGGGCGTTGAGTATACTCTTAAGGATGTTAAGAGAGACAGTATCTGGATGACAACTATTCTGCCATTTGGTATGTGCCTTATCGTTGTTGTTGCACTTATGATGATGATGACAAGACAGGCCGGTGGTGGTGGTAACGCCAAGATGATGAATTTTGGCAAGAGCCGCGCGAGAATGATAAGTGGTGATGCCAACAAGGTTACATTCAAGGATGTAGCCGGACTTAATGAAGAGAAAGAGGAACTTGAAGAGATTGTAGATTTCCTTAAAGACCCTGTGAAATACACTAATCTTGGAGCGAGAATTCCTAAGGGTGTTATTCTTACAGGCCCTCCGGGAACAGGTAAAACTCTTCTTGCCAAAGCTGTTGCGGGTGAGGCAGGAGTTCCATTCTTTAGTATATCAGGCTCTGATTTTGTTGAGATGTTCGTTGGTGTCGGTGCATCAAGAGTAAGAGATATGTTTGAGGAGGCTAAGAAGAATGCTCCTTGTATCATATTTATTGATGAGATTGATGCTGTTGCAAGACGAAGAGGAACTGGTATGGGTGGCGGACATGATGAGAGAGAGCAGACTCTTAACCAGATGCTTGTAGAGATGGATGGCTTCGGAGTTAATGAAGGAATTATCGTTATGGCGGCTACTAACAGAGTTGATATTCTTGATCCTGCTATATTAAGACCAGGTCGTTTTGACAGAAAGGTAGTAGTAGGCAGACCTGATGTAAGAGGACGTCTGGAGATTCTTAATGTTCATGCTGCCAAGAAGCCTTTAGGTGATGATGTTGACCTTGAGAGCCTTGCAAGAACTACAGCAGGCTTTACAGGTGCAGACCTTGAGAATATTCTTAATGAAGCTGCTATTAATGCAGCCAAGAGCAAGAGAAAGTTCATTACTAACGCAGATGTCAATTATGCATTTGTAAAGGTTGGTATTGGTGTTGAGAAGAGAAGCAAGATTATATCAGAGAAAGAGAAGAAGATTACTGCATACCATGAATCAGGTCATGCAATTCTTTTCCATGTACTTCCTGATGTCGGACCTGTACACACTATCTCTATTATTCCAACAGGAATGGGAGCAGCTGGTTATACAATGCCACTTCCTGAGAAGGATGAGATGTTTAATACCAAGGGCAAGATGCTACAGAATATCATTGTAAGCCTTGGTGGACGAGTTGCTGAGGAGCTGATATTTGATGACATTACAACAGGTGCATCACAGGATATCAAGCAGGCAACTGCAACGGCAAGGGATATGGTTACTAAGTACGGATTCTCTGACAGACTTGGTCTTATTAATTATGCAAGCAGTGATGAGGATGAGGTATTCATAGGAAGAGATCTTGCACATACAAGACCATACGGAGAGGATATTGCTACAGCCATTGATGAAGAGGTTAAGAACATTATTGATGACTGTTATGCACAGGCTAAGAAGATAATATCTGAGCATATGGATGTATTAGAGAAGAGTTCAGAACTTCTTCTTGAGAAAGAAAAGGTAACAAGAGAAGAATTTGAAGCGCTTTTTGATAATGGAAGCGGTACAGATGATGATGGTATTATGGGAACAACAATTGTATAGTAAATATGCACAAATTTTTTGAATAAATTTAGTGATGTTTGTGAACACTTATTGAGGGAAATAAGATATTATAATTAATGTAAAAACCCCCAATACATTATAGATAAAGCAGTAATGCTTATCGAAAAGAAATACCTTCTCTGAAAAAGGCAGTCACCCCATGGCTGCCTTTTTTGCTACCCATAAAAGCCTTTTTGCTTGCTAAATTGTACTTTTAGATATAAAATCAGAATAGTATATGCTAAGGAGGATTCTCTATGAGAATAACCGAGGAAATGGGAAACTTAGCTGCCTGGGAAAAACGTATTTTTTATACATGCAGTGCAAGGCCGACGCTACATCCAAGAGCGTTGTTTTCGGATGTTACTAATGATTACAGAAGTCCGGCAGAGCCAATGCCTGGAGATGAAGTAACGATACGACTGCGTACTGGCAGATATAATGTAGATAAAGCATATCTTGTTGTTGATAATATCGAGCATGTTATGACAAGAGTCAGAAGCGAGAGTATGTTTGATTACTATGAGGCTAAGATTAATGTTGGAACAGAGAAAATGTATTATTATTTCCGCGTTGAGCTTGGCAGGACAGTGTGTTTTTACAACCAGATTGGAGCAATTAAGGACCTTAACGAATATTATAATTTCCAGATTACACCAGGATTTAAGACACCAGAGTGGGCAAAGGGTGCAGTTATGTACCAGATATTTGTTGACAGATTCTATAATGGCGATAAGGGTAATGATGTGCTTGATGATGAATATAACTATATAGGGGAGCATGTCTGTCAGGTTAAAGACTGGAATAAGTATCCTGCACAGATGGGAATAAGAGAGTTTTATGGAGGCGACCTGCAGGGTGTGCTTGATAAACTTGATTATCTACAGGATTTGGGCGTTGAAGTTATATATTTTAATCCTTTGTTTGTATCTCCATCTAATCACAAGTATGATATACAGGATTATGATTATATTGATCCACATTTTGGAAAGATTGTCGAGGACGAGGGAGAACTTTTAAGACCGGGAGACAATGACAATACACATGCTACAAGATATATTAACAGAGTTACTAAGAAGGCTAACCTTGAAGCAAGCAATGAGTTCTTTGCCAAAGTAGTAGAGGAAATTCATGCAAGAGGCATGAAGGTTATCATAGATGGTGTATTTAATCACTGTGGTTCCTTTAATAAATGGATGGATAAAGAACACATTTATAGAGACAGCACTGATGAGTATGAGCCGGGAGCATACGAGAAGTATGAGAGCCCTTATCATAACTTTTTCAAGTTCTTCTCGAACCAGTGGCCGGATAATAATTCATATGATGGCTGGTGGGGGCATGATACTCTTCCTAAGCTCAATTATGAAGGGTCTAAGGAGCTTGAGGAGTATATTCTTTCTATCGGAAGAAAATGGGTTTCAGCTCCTTATAATGTAGATGGTTGGAGACTTGATGTAGCTGCCGACCTTGGATACAGCCCGGAATATAATCATTATTTCTGGAAGAGATTCCGTGAGGAAGTAAAGAAGGCTAATCCTGACGCGGTTATTCTTGCAGAACATTATGGAGACCCATATAGCTGGTTACAGGGTGATGAATGGGATACTGTAATGAATTATGATGCTTTTATGGAACCTATAACATGGTTTCTGACAGGTATGGAGAAGCATAGTGATGAGGCAAGACCTGATAAATATGGTAATCCGGATTATTTCTTTGGAGCGATGCATCATAATATGGCAAGAATGGGTGGACAGAGCACAGCGATATCCATGAATGAGCTGTCTAATCATGATCATTCGAGATTCTTAACAAGAACTAACAGAACAGTTGGAAGAACTAACACGCTTGGACCTGAAGCTGCCAATAATAATATTAATAAGTCAGTATTTAAGGAGGCTGTTGTTATCCAGATGACATGGCCTGGTGCACCTACAGTGTATTATGGAGATGAAGCGGGAGTATGTGGCTTTACAGATCCTGATAACAGAAGAACTTATCCTTGGGGTCAGGAGGATAAGGAACTTATTGATTTCCATAGGGCAGTAATAAGAATGCATAAAGAGAACGAAGTATTAAGAACGGGCTCGTATAAATCATTGTATTCAGCTTATAATGTTATTGCATATGGACGATTTAGCAAAGATGATGCAGCAATTATTATCATTAATAATAATGAGGATGAGGTAAGGGCGAAGATTCCTGCGTGGGAAGTCGGACTTGGGTTTGATGATGATGTGGAACAGCTTATGGTTACATTTGAAGGAGGATACAGCACCGACAGGCTTGGGTACCATCTTCAGAATGGCTGGCTGGACATAGGCTTAAGGAAGACATCAGCAGTGGTTCTTCATAAGATGCAATGGTAAAGATGTTGTTTATGTTGTATTTGCACATGTGAATGACTAATGTTATAATACAACAATATAGCGTCGAAACAGAAAGGAATAATTTAATGGAATCATATAATTCTAATAATGATAAACCAAAGATAAGTCTGAACCGCAAGAAAAGAATGTGGAACAGATACAGAAATTATGTTATTGGATTAATAATACTTGTAGTTGCGGCAATTATATTTGCAGTTGTACTTAAGAGCTGCAGTGGTAAGAATGGCGGCAAGGATGATAATAAGTCAACAACAGCTCCTGTAAAGCAGGAAAGCACACAGGGTGTACAGGATGAGACACAGGGCTCAGATAATTCTTCACAGGAAGCCACACAGCAGACAACACAGGCTGCTTCCGGAAGAAGCTTAGCTGTTTCAGGAACACCACAGAGTGAAGATTACACATCTTCAGCTGCTTATGGTAAGTCAGTATTTATCGGAGATTTCGTAGTAAGCGGAATTTCGCAGTTTGGATTTGCGGCAGATTCACAGGTTATATCATCTAATTCAATGACGAGTGACAAGCTTACAGGATATATTGATGATATTGTATCCCAGTCACCTGATTCTGTGTATATTATGGTTGGTATTAACGACCTTAATTATGGAAGCAGATCAGTGAATGATATATATAAGTATGAGAAAGAATTTATAGAAGCTGTAAAGAGTGCGCTTCCATCAGCTAATGTATATGTTCTTTCAGTACTTCCAATAAGCCAGAGATTCGAATCTTCAAGTAAGGTTAAACAGGCTAATATTGATTCACTTAACGGCATGTTCTCAGAGAATGCATCAACACTTGGTATAACATATATCGATGTGGCAACTGTATTTAAGGATGGTTCGGGATATTTTGGGTCTTCTTATACAGATAGTGGATATAATCTTAAGAGTGGCTATTATGCATTTATGCTTAATGGAATTGCAGGAGTGAAGTAATGGATTTTCATGTTATGACTTTGTTTCCTGATATGATAACAGATGGACTTAATACAAGTATAACCGGAAGAGCTATTAAAGCCGGAGTTATGTCTGTTACCGCACATGATATCAGGGACTATTCTAATGATAAGCATTTAAAGGTAGATGATTATCCTTATGGCGGTGGTGCAGGAATGGTTATGAGAGCTGCTCCTGTATGCGACTGCTATGAGGATATTGTCAGAAATATTGGAAAAAGGCCAAGGGTTATATATATGACCCCACAGGGATATACATTTACACAGAGTATGGCAGAGGAATTTGCAAAAGAAGACAATCTTGTTATTCTATGTGGTCATTATGAAGGAATTGATGAGAGAGCATTGGAGAATATAGTTACGGATTATGTATCTATAGGAGATTATGTTCTTACTGGTGGAGAATTACCAGCAATGGTCGTAATTGATACAGTTTCAAGACTTGTACCAGGAGTTCTTAATAATGAGGAATCTGCTGAAACAGAGAGCTTTTCTGATGGTCTGCTAGAGTATCCGCAATATACAAGACCGGCAGATTATAACGGGAAAGCTGTTCCAGAAGTACTTTTGTCAGGACATCATGCCAATATTGAAAAATGGAGACATGAGAAGTCTTTGGAGAGAACCAGAAAATTCAGACCTGACTTGTATGAAGCTTATATAAAGGAGCATCCTGAGGAGTCAAGGTAAAATAGGGAGAGGACACTATTAATTACAAGACAGGGGTTTACTTATGGTAGATTTGATTAGATCGGAGGCTGGCAGTTTAGACCTCCTTATTGATGAGAAAATGACTATTATAACTATGGATAAAAACTTCGAAGTTATTTCAGGTAATAATGCCATGCTCATATATACAAGATATATTCATCCTGATGATGTCAGCAGATTTACGGATGCTATCATAGATTGCAGTGAAGTAAGCAAATATATTGTTATAAGAATGCTATATCAGACAGGTGAATATCATTGGATGCTTACTAGAATTATAGATGGCGGCGTATCTGAGGAGAGAGGACATCTGTATAAAATAAGCATCATTGATACGGCATCAATAACATCACAGATAGATAATCTTAATGCCAGAATGGATAGATATTCAAGTTATCTTGGAATGTGTGAGAATGTTCTTTTCTCATATGATATTCTTAAGGATGACTTTAATATTTTTATGATTTCAGATGGTCAGCAGACGATGTCTTTTTATGAAGGTTCATTAGAACATTGGAAAGATTATAAGATTAATACTGATGCACTTGATAATCAGGCAGTACAGGAGCTTGAAGCATTTATTGCTGCACTTATTAATGGAGAAAAATTCTTTAAAAGAGAGATTACAATTAGTGTGCTCAATAATATAAGAAGACTTGACAGATGTCTTGTAAGAGGTAAGACAATTATTGATAATTCGGGTAATAAGATTGTTATAGGAACCATTAATATTTTAGAAAGTTCTGACAATCATATGGTCGAAGAACTCAGTATTATCTCTGATATGAAAGACCCAGGAACAGATCTTCTTAATAAGCGGGCGATAACTGATTATGTAAGAAAACTTATAGATTCCAAACCGGATCATAATGTTACTATTGCTATTATCGACGTGGATGATTTTAAGACTATCAATGATACATATGGTCATATGTTTGGTGATGAGGTGCTTTACAAAGTTGCTGATATCTTAAGAGATGCAGTTGGAAGCAGAGGGTTGTGTGGACGTATAGGCGGTGATGAGATGTTTATTGTCATGGAAGGCCTTAATGATAATGAAGGAATCAGAAGCGTATTAAGAACCGTCCGTAATAACATTAAGTGGCTGTATCATGATGATTCCCGTAATATTAAGATAACATGCTCTATTGGTTCAGCAACCTATCCTGGAGATGCAGATAATTACAATGAACTGTTCAGGATAGCAGATAAAGTATTATATCTGGCAAAGGAAAAAGGGAAAGACAGATATATTATATATCATGAAGATATACATAAAGCATATGTGTATGGTATGGGAAAAATAGGTGATATTGACGAAAAAGCATTTTACAGATACCATAAGATGGATGTTGTTAATACTATTATCAGAGGATTCAGAGATGCAGATGCCAAGAGAAGGAATGAAATGTTAGATATTGTTGCAGTTGCATTCAATATTGATTCAATTGTTATATATGACCGTGCAGAGATGAAGAATTATACTCTGTATGGGGACGAGCGTATGTCAGATGATGATGGAAGCTTTTTCAATAGAGATAATTATATTCCTAACTTCAGGGAAGATGGTATATTTGTAATTGACAACATCAATTTCTTTGAGACTAAAGCACCAGCTATATATAATGTATATTCAGGTTATGGAATAATTCAGTCAATCCAGTACATAATTGGTGGTGATATTAAGAAGAATAATAATATCATAGCTTATGGAAGATACAAGCTTGACAAGAAATGGGCAGAGAACGATGCCAATTTCCTTGCCATAATAGGAGATTATATTGGAAGAGTATTCCTGAAAGAGAGAATGTAATGATTAACAGATATGTTGCACTGGATATAGAGACTACAGGTCTTAATCCTGCTGTAGACAGAATTATAGAAGTTGGAATGGCAAGGGTTGAGAATCACTGTATAACAGAAAAGTACTCAACACTGGTATATCCGGGAATAAGTATAAGTGAGCGAATAACCGGACTTACAGGTATACATAATGATGACCTGATTGGTAAACCGCGTATAGAGGATATCATAGGGGATATAACAACATTTATAGGTGACTGGCCGATACTTGGACATAATGTTATATTTGATTTCAGTTTTCTTAAGAAGGCAGCTGTTAATAGCGGACTGACTATCAGTGATGATGGAATCGATACATTAAAGATATCAAGAAGGCTTCTTCCAGAGGCAGAGCATAAGAATCTGTCTTTCTTATGTGAATATTTTGATATAGATCCGGGAAGGTCACACAGAGCATATGATGATGCAGTAAGTGCAAGTATGCTATATGGTAAGCTGGAAAAGTTAAAGCCGGATGATGAAGGATTTAACCATACAATGAAACTTGTCTATACAGTCAAGAAAGATTCGCCGATAACTCCCGCCCAGAGAAGATATCTTGCGGCACTTGTGCATAAGCATAATATTAATCTTGAGATTCCAGTTGAAGAGATGACAAAAAGTATTGCTTCAAGGCAGATAGATACAATCATAGCACAGTATGGAAAATAATCCGTACTGTGCTATAATTAATTAAATCTGATATTTTGTTGGAGGTAAAATTATGATTAATTTTAATAATAAGAAAACTAAAAGATGGTTCACAGGAATATTAATAATGATACTTATAGTAGCAATGGTTGTTCCTATGGTTGTCTATCTTATACCTTAAAATTAGATAAAGAGGTTATACGTATTATGAAGACAGGAAAAGTATCTGATACAATATTAGGAAGATCTGTATTCAAATTGCTTGGCAAAAGAGGAAATACAGTAAAGCCGGCATATGGACAGGATGCTGCGAATATAATTAACGAGGGAAATGTACTGGCGGCTGTTGCGACCGGAGAATTGGCGGTATACAGAGCGGCTAACAATATAAGTGCGGCAGGCGGCGTTACAGATAGTATTATGAATACTATTGTTCTTGATGAGAAGTCAAGAGAGATTCGTCTTAAGGAGATTATAAAAGAGATTGACAGACAAAGCTGTGTTATAGGCGCAGGTATCGCTGGAGGTCATACAACTGTAAGCAAGGATGTTAATCACCCGGTTGTATCTGTAACTGCAATAGGTCATGAAGTATATAAGCAGAGAAAAGCTGTTGCAGGTCAGGATATAGTTCTTACCAAGTATATAGGAATGAGTGGCATAAGAGATGTTATATCTTCAAGAAGAGAAGATATACTTAAAGTGTATACACAGGATATAATTGATAAGGCACTTACAGATGATAAAGAGCTGCTTGTAGCTAAAGAAGCAGCTGTATTCGTTAATGAAGGCGTAGAAGGCGCTATGCATGACGTTTCAGAAGGCGGTATATTTGCTGCATTATGGGATATGGCAGAGTATTCAGGTGTTGGACTGGAAGTTGACTTAAGAAATATTCCAGTTAAACAGGAGATTATCGAAATATGTGAATTATTTAATATTAATCCATATATATTGGATTCTATGGGATGTTTGTTAATGACATGTGAAAATGGATGTGATATAGTTAATACAATGCAGCAGAATGGAATCGAAGCTGCCGTTATTGGTAAAGTTACAGATAGCAATAACAGAATTATTCACAATACTGAGGAAGACAGATTCTTAGGTCTTCCTGAACAGGATGAGATATACAGATTCATATAATTAGTGGGAGGATTGCGTTATGAGAGAGAAGATTCTTGATATTCTTGAAAAGAATGGAAGGATAGACCTTAAGGAGATGGCTATTATGCTTGGATATTCTGAAGCAGAGGTTGCCAATGAGATAGCGGATATGGAAAAAGAACATATTATCTGCGGATATAATGCGGTCATTAATTGGGATAAGACAAGTGAGGAGAAAGTTACAGCTCTTATAGAGGTAAAAGTTACACCTCAGAGAGGGTTGGGCTTTGATAGTATAGCAGAACGCCTTTACAAGTATGATGAGGTAACATCTGTTTATCTTATGTCAGGTGGTTTTGATTTTACAGTTATTATAGAAGGCAAGACAATGAAGTCAGTGGCACAGTTCGTCGCGGCGAAACTCGCACCATTAGATTCAGTCCTTAGTACATCAACACATTTTGTACTTAAGAAGTATAAGGACTATGGAACAATAATTGAGGACGAGGCTAAAGACGAAAGGATGCTGATTACACCATGAGAAACCCATTATCACAGAAAATAACAGGCATAGAACCATCAGGAATAAGAAAGTTCTTTGATATTGTAAGTGAGATGCCGGATGCAATTTCGTTAGGAGTAGGTGAACCAGATTTTGATACTCCATGGAATGTAAGAGAAGAGGGTATATACGCCCTTGAGAAAGGAAGAACATTTTACACATCTAATGCAGGTCTTAAGGAGTTAAGAGAAGAAATATGCAATTATCTTGCCAGAAAGATGGATCTTCATTATGACCCTATGAAGGAAGTACTTGTTACAGTAGGTGGAAGTGAAGCAATTGATGTTGCGTTAAGATGTATGTGCGATCCTGGTGATGAGGTTCTTATACCACAGCCAAGTTATGTATCATATCTTCCATGTGCAGTTATGGCTGATGCCAAGCCCGTAATTATTGAGCTGAAGGAAGAGAATGAATTCAAGCTCACTAAAGAAGAACTTCTTGCAAGTATAACAGATAAGACTAAGGTTCTTGTTATGCCATTTCCTAATAATCCTACAGGAGCTATTATGACAAAGGAAGAGCTTGAAGAGCTTGTACCTGTAATAATAGAGAAGGATATATTTGTTATATCAGACGAGATATATTCAGCCCTTACATATAAGGGAGAGCATTGTTCAATAGGAAGTCTGCCGGGAATGAAGGAGAGGACTATTGTTATCAATGGATTCTCCAAAGCATTTGCAATGACAGGCTGGAGACTTGGATATGCATGTGGTCCTAAAGAGATTATAAGTCAGATGACTAAGCTTCACCAATTTGCAATTATGTGTGCACCTACTAACAGCCAGTTTGCTGCAATAGAGGCACTTAAGAATTGTGATATGGAAGTTAACAAGATGGTTGCTGCTTATGACCAGAGAAGAAGATATCTTATGCATGCATTTAAAGAGATGGGACTTGACTGTTTTGAGCCATTTGGAGCATTTTATGTATTTCCATCAATTAAGAAGTTCGGATTATCTTCGGAAGAATTTGCTAACAGACTGTTAAGAGAGCAGAAGCTTGCTGTAGTTCCTGGAACTGCATTCGGTGACTGCGGCGAAGGATTTTTAAGAATATCTTATGCATATTCTATAGATAATCTTAAGCTGGGACTTGAAAGAATAGAAAGGTTTATCAGTACACTGAAATAGGAATCAGATATGTTGAATATAGTTTTACATGAGCCGGAGATGCCGGCTAATACAGGTAATATAGGAAGAACATGTGTGGCAACAGGCGTAAGGCTGCATCTTATAGGACCATTAGGATTTCAGATTAATGACAAGATGTTAAAAAGAGCCGGACTTGATTACTGGGATAAGCTTGATGTTACTGAGTATGATGATTATAAGGATTTTCTTGCGAAGAATCCGGGGGCTAAGGTGTATATGGCTACAACCAAGGCACATAAGACATATACAGAAGTTAATTACGAAGAAGACTGTTATATAATGTTTGGAAAGGAAAGTGCGGGGATACCGGAGGAGATACTTGTTGATAATGAGGATACATGTATCAGAATTCCTATGATAGGAGATATAAGATCACTTAATCTTTCTAATTCAGTGGCAATCGTTCTTTACGAAGCACTACGACAGCATAATTTTTCACACATGAATTGCGAGGGACATCTTCACAGACTTAACTGGAAGGAATAATAATAAAACACACGGACATACAGGTTACGCATGTCCGTGTGTTTTTATTTTGCAAGTTCAAGTGTGAATATGAATTCTGTTCCGACACCTACAGTACTTACAACATCAATATTCTCACCATGAGCCTGAATAACTTCCTTGGTTATTGAAAGACCAAGACCGGAGCCTTTCTTATCACGGCCTCGAGAAGAGTCTGATTTATAGAATCTGTCCCAGATTTTATCAATATCTTCTATGGCAATTCCGCAGCCTGTATCCTTAATGGATATCTGTGCTTTCTCACCCTTTTCCTTGACTGTTATGTATATGTAAGAATTTTCTTTACTGAACTTAATGGCATTATCTATAAGATTATATATAACCTGCTGGATTCTGCCTTTGTCAGCTTTAACGTTCTGTACGTTGTTGGCATAAGTAATATTGAACTTGATGCTCTTTTTCTTGCATGTTCCCTCGAATGTCTCAACAGTGTGTCTGATTATTGAATTAAGGTCAAATGTTGATATATCAAGTCTTACTGATTTAGGGTCGAGTTCATTAAGAGTAAGAATATTACTTGTCAGCTTAGTAAGTCTTTCGGTCTCAAAAAGCATTATACCGATATATTTATCAAGCATTTCAGGCGGAATAGTTCCATCCTGGATTGCTTCCAGATATCCCTTGATAGAAGTAAGCGGAGATCTGAAATCGTGCGATATATTTGACAAAAATTTTTGCTGGAATTTATCTGATTCATTAAGCTGCGAAGCCATGTAATCAAGAGACATTCCAAGACGTCCAATCTCATCATTAAGCATAGGTTTAACGTGGTAGGAAAGATTCCCCTTACTGTATTCGTTAGTTGCCCTGGTGATTTCTTTAATAGGTCTGTGAACCTGAAAGAAATATAGAACAAGGAATGCAGATGACAAAATAAGTACAATTGCAAGTGTAAGATAATTTGTGTTAAATGTGTCATAAACGCGTTCAACGATGGCAGATTCTGGTATATTAATAACAACATAACCTTTAATTTCAAAGGAGTTCGAGATAGGCGAAAAAACACTTAATGTAGGTTCGGAAAATAGTCCGTAAAAATCCCACAGAATATCGTGTTTCCCTTTGAGGTCACCATAGTCAAAATCGTTGATTGAGAATAATACTCTGTCCTCATTACTCTTGTCCGTAGAACTGTCGTTAGTATCAAGAATAACATCACCGGAAGGAGTAATGAACAAAATTCTGGTGTCGTTAAATGTGGATAATGATTTCATTTCAAGTTCTATTCGTCTCAGCTTGGATGCTGCGAGATAATCAAGAGCATATTCGTTAGCTATTTCATTAGCCTGAAGATACAGTCTGTCAGAATAATAATTGTATATGTGCTTATAATCTGCCTTATAGCATATTGTTGATACAAGAATAAAGCTGATTACACATATAGCTATATATATGAAAATGTGTTTGCTGAGTGTACTGAATCCTTTCAATGTTAGTCTGCCTCCCTTGTTCTGCCCTTTTTATTTAGTTACGAACTTGTAACCAATTCCCCATACTGTTTCAATATTCCAGTGGGCATGATCTTTGATTTTCTCACGGATTCTCTTAATGTGTACATCAACGGTTCTTGTATCTCCGATATATTCATATCCCCATATATTGTCAAGAAGCTGTTCTCTTGTAAACACCTGATTAGGAGCAGATGCTAAGAAATATAAGAGCTCAAGTTCCTTAGGCGGCATCTCGACATTTTTGCCCATATAATTAACTGAATAATTATCGAGGTTGATAGAGAGGTCGGGGTAATTGACACATTTGGCATTAGAAGAATCAACACCGATACTCTGAGGCATATGGTATCTTCTAAGCACAGCTTTTACACGGGCAACCATCTCTTTAGTTTCAAAAGGTTTGATAATATAGTCGTCTGCACCAAGCTCAAGTCCTAACACCTTGTCAAATGTTTCACCCTTGGCAGAGAGCATAATTATAGGAACATTGTTGTTCTTTCTTATCTCACGGCACACCTGATAGCCGTCAATGCCGGGAAGCATGAGGTCTAAAAGAATGAGATTAGGCTTGAATACAGAAAGCTCAGACAGAGCACTTTCTCCATCATACACAATCTTAGTTTCGTAGCATTCCTTAGTAAGATACAAAGATATAAGTTCTGCAATATTTTCATCATCATCTACAATAAGTATTCGCTGTTTAGATGCCATAATAATATCCCCCAATAATAATTATTTGAAATCAACAATAGTTACACCAGCATCGCCCTCGCCGATTTCACCGAGGCGGAAGCTCTTTATATATGGAACACCGCGAAGATAAGCGGTTACACCGTTTCTTAATGCGCCGGTTCCTTTACCGTGAACGATACGGACCTGTGGAATCTTGGCAATGTAAGCGTCATCAAGATATTTATCAAGGCGGGCAACAGCTTCGTCCACTGTACAGCCGAGAAGATTAATCTCAGTTGATATGCCAGCTGACTTGCTCATCTTAATCTTACCAGAACCGCCGGCAGCCTTAGATGGAGCTTCCTTTGGCTCTTTATATCCTGAAAGAATCTCAAGATTCTTAATGTCTATCTTAGTGCTTAAAGCACCTACCTGAACAGTAACCTGCTTCTTTGCAGGATGAATTGCAGAAACAGTACCGATAACATTCATAGTAAGGACTCTTACATGCATGCCTGTCTTGAATTCAGATATATCATGTGCCTTGTGTGCTTTAACCTTGGCAGGCTCTACCTTTAACTTTGCCTGATTCTTATTCATCTTCTCACGGACAGCAGTACGGTGCTTTTCAAGCTCGGCAACTGTCATTCCATGCTTGTTCATGGCTTTGATAGTCTCGTCTGCGAAATCCTTGGCATCTTTTAAGATGGCAGCAGCCTGTTCATTGGCTTTGCGGATAATGTTGTCAGTTCTTTCATCAAGCCTTTCATTCTTAGCCTGAAGCTTTTCTTTAAGAGAGGCAATCTCAGCCTTATAGCTTTCAACCTCAGCCTGTTCTTTCTCAAGAGAGATTCTCGCATGCTCAAGGTCAGATACGATATCTTCAAAATGTACATCTTCTGCATTAAGTCTTTCTGATGCGTCAGACAGAATATAGTCAGGAAGTCCGAGCTTCTTAGAGATTGCAAATGCGTTACTTTTTCCTGGAATGCCTATAAGCAGTCTGTAAGTAGGACGGAGTGATTCAACATCAAATTCACAGCTTGCATTTTCAACGCCATCAGTAGAAAGCGCATAAAGCTTGATTTCACTGTAGTGAGTTGTCGCCATGGTTGTAACACCGCGCATCTTAAGGTCATTAAGAATTGCGATAGCAAGGGCAGCACCCTCTGTAGGGTCAGTTCCGGCACCAATCTCATCAAAAAGTACAAGACAGTTCTCATCAGCTTCTTTAAGAATATTAACAGTGTTGGTCATGTGTGATGAAAATGTACTTAAACTTTGTTCAATACTCTGCTCATCACCGATATCAGCGTATATATTCTTGAATACGGCAATATCTGAATGGTCAAGAGCCGGAATGAATAAACCTGACTGTGCCATAAGTGTAAGAAGTCCTACTGTCTTTAAAGAAACGGTCTTACCACCTGTGTTAGGACCAGTGATGATAAGAAGCTTAAAATCTGTTCCAAGATAGATGTCAATAGGAACAACAGTATGCGGCTCGATAAGCGGGTGACGTCCTTTTTTGATATTGATAATTCCTGATGTATTCATGACCGGACGGCTTGCATGCATATGTCTGGCAAGCTGTGCCTTTGCAAATATACAGTCAAGTTCGACAAGTATTTCATAATCACACAGAAGCTCCTCCGTATGTTCACCGGCTTTTGCACTTAAGTCAGCAAGAATAACTTCAATCTCTGCTGCTTCCTTAAGCTCTAATTCACGGATATCATTATTGAGCTTTACAACTGCTGCAGGCTCAATAAAGAGAGTAGAACCAGTAGATGACTGGTCATGTATCATACCAGGAAATGCTGACTTATATTCAGCTTTAACTGGCAGACAGTAGCGTCCCTGTCTTGTGGTAATAACATAATCCTGAAGATAAGTTCTGTAAGTAGGAGAATTAAGCAATTTGTTAAGTTCAGAATGTATTCTGTCATTGGCTATTGATTTGCTTCTTCTGATGCTTCTTAAATTGGCACTTGCATCATCACTTATCTCATCCTCAGAGATAATACATTTCTTAATCTGAGAATTAAGAGCATCAACAGTTGCAAGGTTTTCAAGCATTCCTGATATAGAATCTTCACGATGCTCATAGTAATCCTTAACATGTTTTGCACATGAAAGGATGGCACTTATATTAAGAAGCTCTGATATATTAAGGGAGCTTCCCACCTTAAGTCTCGCAACAGAAGCACGTATATCCTTAGTCTGGCTGAAATCAACAGTACCCTTCTGAAAAATTCTTGAGAGTGCATCATTAGTCTCATCGAGACGTAAGTTGATGTCTGTTATATCAGTCATAGGCTTTAAGTTACGAAGTATTTTCTTAGCTCCGTCACAGCATGCATATGAAACAAGCTGGTCGGTAATTTTATAAAATTCCAAAGTGGATAAAGATTTCTTATTCACGAAAGACCTCCAAAAACTAAAAACAATCTTTTCATACTTTATAAGTTTACAGCATTTAAGGTAAAAAAACTATATTTTGCTTATAAATATTTACATGTAAGTCATAAATTGTTCATAATCGTAATATAAACTATGATATAATTGTATTCATAAGAGACGATAATTACATAAGGAGTCCGAAATGGGAACTAATGAAGATGATAAGGAAAAGTATGACCTGTATACAGAACAGGTAGTTCTTCATCCGGCTAAGAAGTACAAGTGGCTTATAAGAATAGGCAAGCTGCTGCTTTTTGCTGTTTCTGTCGTAATAGCGGCAACTTTGTTTATGGTATTTTTATATCCGGTGTTACAGAAAAGGATTGAAGAAAAGAATAAGGACAAGAATGTCATATATATCCAGAAGGATAATTACGTACTTGCAGAGAATCAGACGGCAGAATATTCAGATATATTGACAGAGAAGGATTTGAAAGATAATTATGAGGCTGCTATGTCAGCTCTTCGCGCAAAAGTTGAGGATGTTAATAAATGTGTGGTTGCTGTTGACATTGAACAGCCATTTTCTGATGTTCCGACAATTGAAAGCAGTCAGACAGAGGTGGCAGGACTTGTAGTTGCTAATATTAATTCAACATATCTTGTACTTACAAGTTCAAGCCTTTTAGAACCAGGAATGAATTATATAGTAAGGCTTTCTGATGAAGTTCAGACAGAAGCTGCATTTGTATGTAGAAACACAGCTTCAGGAATAGGAATTGTGAGTATTAATGCTTCTAAGCTTACAGCTGAACAACGTAACAGTATCGCAGTTGCACAGCTTGATAATTCTTATATGGTAAAGCAGGGAGATCTGGTGATTGCATCAGGAAAGCTTTATGAGACTTCGAAAGGCGTGTCATACGGAACAATTGCAGGTTCTAAGGTTGAGTATAGTAAAGACAGCGGTTATGAGGTTTTTGAGACAAGTGTAAGCATTACGGCGGGCGGTTTTGCCATATTGTTTAATTCTGAAGGAAATGTAGTTGGTGTATCTAAGGCTTCAACAGATACAAGTACGAAATTCATTGGAATATCTGACCTTAAGGCACAGATTGAGACTATGATTAACGAGCATGGAATCATGTACTGCGGTATTACAGGACAGAATGTAACAGAGGAGCTTGCAGTCAAATACGGGCTTCCAAGTGGTGTATACATATCTAATGTGGATATTGATTCACCTGCTTATTATGCAGGATTGCAGGCAGGAGATGTAATTAGTGCAATTAATGGACAAAGTATTTTGACAATTCAGCAGTTTAGTGAGAAACTATATCAGTGCGCTGATGGGGAAGCTCTGAATGTAACAGTCATGAGGCAGGGAAAAGATGGCTATTCAGATGTAGCATTTTCAGTAAGTGTACAGCTAAAACAACTTAATTAACGGAGGCAGAAGAATTTATGCGTTATATAGAGACTCTTAAAGATGGTGAGAGAATTTCAGAAGTATATCTGTGCAAATCAAAATCAATAGCACTCACTAAGACAGGCAAGGAATATGCCAATGTAATGCTTGCAGATAAAACAGGACAGATTGATTCTAAGATATGGGACCTTAATTCAGGCGGAATTGCTGAATTTGATGTTAATGATTATGTTGCGGTAACAGGACAGGTAACAAGCTATAATGGAGCATTACAGTTTAAGATAGAGAGAGCAAGAATTGCATCAGAGAATGAATATGTTGCAGCAGATTATGTACCATCTTCAAGATATAATATTGATGATATGTTTGCAGAACTGATGAAGTATGTAGACAGTGTTAAGAGTACATATATGAAGCAGCTGTTATATTCTTTCTTTAAGGATGAAGCATTTGCAAAGAAGTTCAAATGTGTATCAGCAGCCAAGACAGTGCATCACGGCTTTGCAGGCGGATTGTTAGAGCACAGCTTAAGCGTCACAAGATTATGTGACAAGATGAGCAGCAACTATGATTTCCTTAACAGGGACCTGCTTATAACATGTGCAATGCTGCATGATGTCGGCAAGGTTAAGGAATTATCTGAATTTCCTAAGAATGATTACACTGACGAGGGTAATTTCTTAGGACATATCGTTATCGGATACGAGATGGTTATGGAAAAGGTTAAGCAGATTGACGGATTCCCTGATATGCTTGCAATGCAGATTGGACACTGCATACTTTCACATCACGGAGAGCTTGAGTACGGCTCACCTAAGAAGCCATCAATAGCAGAGGCTGTTGCATTATCTATGGCTGATAATATGGACGCAAAGCTTGAGACATTAAGAGAAGCACTTGAAGCCAAGGATACCAACGACTGGCTTGGTTATAACAGATGGCTTGATTCTAATATAAGAAGGACAACTAATGAGTTTTAAGAAAGATGATAAAGTAACATTTGTAATTGAAGATATAGGAACCGGGGGAGAGGGTATCGGCAAGGTTGACGGATATACTCTCTTTGTTAAGGATGCGATAATCGGAGATAAGATTGAGGCAAAGATTATTAAAGCCAAGAAGAATTACGGCTATGCAAGGCTTGAAAAGATTATTGAGGCTTCATCTGACAGAGTGACTCCTACCTGTCCTGTCGCAAGACAGTGCGGTGGCTGCCAGATTCAGCAGATGAGCTATGAAGCACAGCTAAGATTTAAGGAAAAGCTGGTTGACGATAATCTTAAGCGAATCGGTAAGATAGAAGGCTATGAGTTTTTCCCTGCTATCGGAATGGAAGAGCCTTTCAGATACAGAAATAAAGCACAGTATCCGGTGGGAACTGCCAAAGATGGAAGCATTGTGATGGGCTTCTATGCAGGAAGAACTCATTCTATTATCTCATGTACAGACTGTAAGATTGGTGCTGTCGAGAACCAGTATATTCTTGCTGTGATAAAGAGCTGGATGGAGCTTAATGGTGTTGCACCATATGATGAGCAGACCGGAAGAGGGCTTGTGCGTCATGTTCTTATACGAACAGGCTTCCACACTGACGAGATAATGGTCTGTCTTGTTATTAACGGCACTAAGTTGTCTGACAAGTTAAAGGAATCGCTTGTAAAGCGTCTTACAGAAGTGTCGCTTGATTCAGATATAAGTACTGACAAATGTATCAAATCAATTATGCTTAATTACAATACGGAGAACACTAATGTCATTCTTGGCAGACAGTGCGAAACTCTGTGGGGAAAAAGTTATATAGAAGATTATATCGGTGATATTAAATATCAGATATCACCGCTTTCGTTCTTTCAGGTTAATCCAAGACAGACTGAGAAGCTGTACGGAAAAGCCCTTGAATACGCAGGACTTACAGGCAATGAGACTGTATGGGATCTGTACTGTGGAATAGGAACAATATCGTTATTCCTTGCCAAGAATGCAAGAAAGGTATATGGTGTTGAGATTGTTCCGCAAGCCATAGAAGATGCTAAGAACAATGCGGCAATTAACGGCATTGATAATGCTGAATTCTTTGTTGGAAAGGCTGAAGAGGTTGTACCACATTTTTATGAAGAAATGGCGCGGCTGGCAGCAGACACATCTGCAACCGAGACTCAGCGAGAGGAAGCAAGAAAGAGCATTACTCCTGATGTCGTAGTCGTTGACCCGCCAAGAAAGGGCTGCGACGAGTCGCTTCTTGACACTATTGTCAAGATGTCGCCTGAGCGTATCGTGTATGTAAGCTGCGATTCGGCTACACTTGCCCGTGACTTGGGACTCCTTGCAGCTAAAGGCTACAAGACTGTTAGGGTGCAGCCTGTGGACCAGTTTTCGCATACGGTGCATGTGGAGACGGTGGCGCTTCTTTTGAAAGAACAGCCGGCAATTGATTAGAGATAAATATAATAGAGTAAGAGAAGAAGACATTCCAAACCGGTAATTTTTACAGGTTGTGGGGTGTCTTTTTTGTGGTTATAGATGGGGTTTATAAAGGATAATAGAATATAATGGTTGAAATATGACAAAATCATATTGACTATAAATATATTGAAATATATAATTAAGACAAAATGAGAATGACATGGGTGGAGGTGTTAAGATGGGAAAAGTTGTAACACTTGAAGATGCATTGAAAAGGATTGAAGAGTTGGAAAAAGAGAATGCCAAACTTCGAGAAGAATTGGAGTATTACAGAAATCGTAAATTAAGCGGACGGCAGAAACATAATGCCAAATGGATGGCAATTTATAATGATTTTGTTGCTGGGTATGAGAGTGGCATGACAATGGTAGAAATTGCAAAGCGGAATAATGTCAGTGAGAGGACGATTTATAGGTATAAAGCGTATTATGATAAAATGAAGAAAAAAGAGGAATAGAACATATTGCTGATGCCAGCAAAATGGTCATATGAGAATTGCGGACAATTTTTTTTGACCGCAAAATGGATGGAGGAGTTCTATGGCAGAAGATAAAAAGAAAGA
>ERZ1026858.72-NODE-72-length-51900-cov-6.555155_pt1 | contig 51900 bp, 60 predicted proteins | sample MGYA00380159_ERZ1026858 | MGnify/ENA primary metagenome ERZ1026858 (study PRJEB33269, sample SAMEA4719795) | human gut metagenome | biome: human-associated habitat; feature: organic feature; material: feces | place: Cameroon | collected 2013-10 ...
CCGAAGATAGTTGGCTGGAAACGGCCTGTGAAAATAGGTAGATGCCGGCTTCTCCTTTAATTAGAAAGCGCCCCACCCTCAGTATTTTGAGGATGGGGCGCTTATTTTTGGCTGTAGACTCTAAGTGCAGACTGTTCTCAGAATAGTACTCGATTATTTGTTTCTTAGTTCGATTCTGAGCTTTTCGATTTCGTCTTTTAGGCGTGAGATTTCTTGGCCTTTTTTGCGAAGATTCTCATCATTGCTTTTTGCACTTGTATTATAGGCTAGTGCGGTAAGTACCAAAGCGAGTCGAAGATCTTCAGATGGAATGGATTCGCAGGCCTTTATCATTTCGTCACGGTCAGTGATACCCCCAAGTTTGCTAAGATCCTCAATTGAGATCATCGAAAGAACCCTCCAATGTATACAGTTACTTATTCGCTTAAAAGTTCTTTGGCACGCTGAGAAATTACTTTTTCAATTAGCCTAAGGCGCTCATTTGACAAATTATACCGAGGATGCTTTTTGAAGTGGAATGTAATCAAGTGCCGCAGCCCCTCTTTGTGCTTTGTTGTTAATACGTGCTTAGCTGTACCTACATAATCATCATAAACGCAAGGAAAGAGGGTATCGGCATAGGCCTTGAGAGATTCTGTTGAGGATAAGTCATCAGAGCCTGCATAGTTGAACAGAGAATTACCGTGGTCGAATAGAGGAGCGGGCGCAGCAATGCAGTTAGTCTTGTTGTCCACAAGAAATCCGAAATTACCGAAATGACGATCCGTGTTAAATATTAAAGCATCCAAAATAAGCATGTCATCGAGAGCATGTACAAATTCTGTTCCTAAACCCTGATAGTATTTCCGGACTGCTTTCATACCACCGGACGAAACAATATGTCCAATCGGTAAAAAGGAGTAGTCTCTGCTGGTAAAAAGGTCGCAAGTAGAGCAAAGTATTCCTTCCCATTTGGATAAACCGTATGGGATTGCCTTAATGCCCATAGCTTGAGCAATCTGATAAGCGTAAAATTCTGAATAAGGCTCATACCCCGTGTTGGATGCGCCGGATGAGCCACCCTTGTATAGTTTGATTTTTCCGTTTTCTCGCCGCCAGCATTTTGGAAGCATTCCGTTGGTTGTAAACTCAGGGCAGGAGGCAAGAGAGGAACGAACAGAACTACCGTAGCCGGTAAAAGCAATCAGAGCCAAAATTCGGCTGAAGCGATTATCGTAGAGATTGTAATCAACGAATCTCCCTTGGAAGCCTTCTTCAACTATCCAATAGCAGTCGTTTAAAGAAAGGCCCTTAGAAACTTTAATGATATTGAGCGGCCGGTTTAAATTCAATCCGCACTTGCTAAGAAAATTGTGCACATAGGCGCGGTTTTTTGGAATGGTACGATGCCGTAGCCATCTCGAAACACCTTCTGCCGTGACATCCATATCTAATGGTAGTAGATTGCATTGATCCTTGTTAATCCAAAGAATCTCAATCTCAGGATACGATGTGTCCTCGGTGGCAGAAAAGCGCAGGAGGGAAGTATCAAATTGTCTGATTTCATAATTCATATAGATACCTCCTTGCTACATTTCTGATAAAAATATTGTACGATAATATGTGATGTTGATGTGCTTATATTTTACCATAAATGGAATAAAAGCGCAACAAGACTCTGCACATGCGCAAACAACGATCACAGCGTTTAGCCAAGAAAATTAAGGTTGCAAACCTGCTACCAGCCTTGTTAATAACGCTATAAATGGTGCTATAAGAATTTAGCGAAACTCATGCTTGCTCCCGTGGCTGTGTGACTACCAGGCTATTTGGCGTTACTTGGCAAGGCAAAAATAGAATTTTCACGCCTGCAGCTTTGGCCTGCTCTAATGCGGTGGCAAATTCCGGGTGCATTGCGGTATTGGGGCGTACCTCAGTTACGCTCTCCATCTGGATAACGAACGCCACGGCGCAGTGCCAGCCGCCCTGCGCAGCCTGTGCCAGCTCATTAAGGTGCTTGACACCGCGCTGGGTGGGGGCGTCTGGAAAATAGCCGATGCCGTCCACCTCCAACGTACAACCCTTAACTTCTAAAAGATACTGCTGATCGTTCTTTTCCATACAGAAGTCAATGCGGGAATCGCCGTAGGAGTATTCCGGGCGGATGAAGTCGAACCCTTGGGTTAGTAGCCATTCCTGTACAACTTTGTTGGGAGCTTGACTATCGATGTTGACCCAGCCAAACCCAGTCTTGTATACGGCAACCAAATCATATTTTGTCTTACGCTTTGGGTCGTCACAGACCTCCAGCCGTACATCAGCACCGGGCAGCAGAAGTTCTCTGCAGCGTCCGGTATTTTTTACGTGGACTGTCTGCACAATGCCGTCAATTTCCACATGGGCAATGAAGCGATTGGGTCGGTCAACAAAATGTCCGCTAACGATGGTATGGTATTTCAAGTAGTCACCACCTTATATAGATGATTATAGCATACGCCGATTGTCATTTGCAAAACTTAATGCAAAAACTCTATCAAAGCCAGTATATTGCGTTTGGTTTTGCAAAATCGAGACTTATCTTACAGTAGATGGCATAAAAACAGCGTACATATGTAGATAAATCTGTATACGAAGTCCTCCCCATGTTTCGCTAAACCTTGATTTAGCGAAATAATATAATGAAAGAAAAGCCTCTTCCCCAATTGTTGCGCTGGTGTGTAATTTATTGTATAATAGAGAAAATCATCTAAGTGAGGAGGTTTGAATTATGGATGCAATTCTGATGCATAAGGAAATTCCAGTTGTTGATATTGAAGTTGATGAAGAATCTGGTGTTATCCTCGGCATTGGCACCGTTCATAACAGCGAACATCTCCCAATTGGAATCCCGGAACAAAATGGTGTAATAGATCGCGCGGAGTTCAATTCTTGGTGGACAGAGCGATCTATACCTGCAAGCCGGTCTGGCATTAAAGATGCTCTTGAAGAACTTGGCATTGCTAGTACGAGAACCCTTCTGCTTCGTTGCTACGGTCTTAGCCTATCTGATCAATACTGGGTTAGGCCAAAAGATACCAATCTCACATGGCGAGACATCAACTTCTTCGACAATTCATTCTCTGATGATGTTGGTGACATTTTGTTTGGTGCAAACAAGCACAAGGATGTTTTGGATTTGAGTTCTCCGGATAATACATCTGTCGGTGATTTGAAGAAACGCTGGAAGATTATTGATGGAAGACGCTGCCTTGTTAAGGGTGGAAGCAATCCGTTCCGGCAACAGCCGTTCAATGAGGCTATAGCTGCGAAGATTATGGATTTACTCGATATTCCACATGTGGATTATTCCGTGGTATGGGATCAAGGAGTTCCCTACTCTGTTTGTGAGGATTTTGTTACGCGGGATACTGAACTTGTGCCCGCATGGCGAATTTTGAAAGTCCTTAAGAAAATCAATACAGACTCGCAGTATCAGCGTCTGCTGAAGTGTTGTGCCACTCTTAGCATTCAAAATGTTACTGAATTTCTCGATAGAATGATTGTTTTGGATTATATCATTGCTAACGAGGATCGGCATCTGAATAACTTTGGAGCAATCAGAAATGCCAATACCCTTGAGTGGATCGGAATGGCCCCGATATATGATAGTGGCTCTTCTTTAGGCTTCGATAAGTTGCCGCAGCAGATGAAATCCGAGAAAGATGTTGATTGCAAGCCGTTTAAAAAGCATCATATTGAGCAGCTTGGCCTTGTGACGGATTTTAGCTGGATTGGTTTTGACAAGCTTATTGGTGTCGGAGATATAATCGAGACAGTCTTCTCTGATAATCGAGCCTCCGAATTCATCGATGCAACGCGCGTCAAGGCTATTAAGGATAGTGTTGAACGGCGTATTGGTGTTCTGAAATATTGGGCATCAACAAAATAGGGTTTAAAGATATGGCCGTTTCCACATGTTTTGGGGACGGCTTTTTATTATTGCTTATAAATCGATAATATTTACTATTATTGACAAAGTACTATAGTTTTTGAACAACCCCGCCCAAGCATATCAGACGAGGATTCCAGCATCGCTGAAAGCCGAAGCTAACAACTTTGATGGAATCGCGATTATGTCCAGCGTTACGCTAACACAGGTGCATACACCATCTTGCGGTGGCTTCCTCACCTGCGCTGAAGGGTAGCCTTTGCACCATCCACCCGGAGTCCAAGTCTAATCATACAATTGAGAAGCACTCAGAGCACCGGTAATACAAAGGCGCGTGGATATCTATATCGTGGTGCCAGCTATTTGCTAGTACACCGGAAATGACTTTAAGCGGCATATCGAACATTCATCTCAGCGGCTAAGCTCTTAAGGCTTGGCCGCTTTTTTGTGATAAGTACATCATACGGGACCTCTTGATAGAAATAGTGTTTCTTAACTTTTGAAAATGCAATACTGATCTTTTTCCAGATGCTAATGTAAGTTTCCGCAGTAAACGGCACATCATTGCCGTTGGCATCTTTTATAAGTGCCATCACCTGTTCATCAGGAGCGAGCATATTATACAGTCCCAAGCCCACTAAAGCGATGGCATAAGATGCTGCCACATGAACTGAGATACCATACTTGCGCATGAACAGGAATTTTCCCATCTGACTTGTGTAGGCAGGGTTGATCTTCCTGAAAGCAATCTGACGCTTGAGTGCCTGATTTTCGATGGACAAAAGAATCCTATGGTACGCAAACAGAGTAATGTGATGATTACCTGTTCGAGAACCATATTTCCGGGATGCAAGCTTAATAGTCAGATCAATATCCTCGCCTACAAGGCGTTTGTTCTTTTCTGCACACCAATCGAAGACTTCCTTAACGGCACGTCCAAGAATATTGGTATTTTGCCCAGTAGACTTTTTCAGCAAATCGAAACGGATGATCTTGCTGTCGAGCAGTTCGCCCTTTTCGTTGACTTCGGAAAGAGCGAAGTGGTCCCAGTTGATGTCGAGGCCTATAGCTCCGTTGCCGTAGAATGTGTTCTCATGTGTTTGCAACTTCATCGTTACAGAAACAATAATGTACAGACGATCCTTCTTGTCACGATGCAAAGTAAAGTTATAGCATACCGATTCACGCTCATCTGAGGGCGCACAAAACTTCTGCGCAAACTCGTCCATATAGTACGGTAGAGCAAAGTTCTTGAATGTTGTTACTGTGCCATCAATACAAGTGACGCGAAGTTCGTTGTTTTCGTACTTGCAAAGGAAGTTGCAATACTTGGAATCATGTCTGCCGGGAAGCGTCATGCTGCCATAGCGCTTTTCCTGAAAATCGCGCTTCCACTTTTCTTTCTTTGCTACGTTTTCAGCGATGTCCTTGGCATCCTTTTCTTCATACAGTTTGCGGGAGCCAAAGACGATCCGCTTGGGAGAAAGCGTTGCATTTTTTTTGAGCTTCTCCTCCTTGGCTTTGCAGGCTTCCTTTACAAGTGCCAGCCGTGTTTTCAGCATACGAATGTCACTTTCGATTGTGTACTCGTAGGCATCCAACGGCAGGAAAAATCCGTTCGGGAAGAAGACCCGATCTCCCTGTACGCGCATGCGGTTTGATGGATAAGGTTTTACCCACTTGCCTGTTTTTGCGTATTTGCGAATCGATTCCTTGATGGCACGCTTCTTGGCAAGAGTATCTTCCAGTTCAGCAATCTTCTTTTTGCGGTTTTCGATATCTGCATTTAGCGTTTTAGCGCGCAGCTTTTGCAGTTCACTCTGAGCAGAGAGTTGGCCTGAAGCTGCTGTGTTGATTGCTCTACTGTAGTATGCTGGCATTCCAAATCTGGTTTTCAAATATGCAGAAGACTTTTGTTCTACCAAAGGCCCCTTGCCGAAATATTTCAAATCATAGAAAGCGTTGTACAACTGAATCTTCGCATCGTTGAATACACGCATCGTAGAAATAAAAGTGTCAGCATTCTCTACGTTGTGTTTATCCAGATAATAGCGTTTATCAGAATTGATTGTACGTGTCAGTTCCATACGATGACCTCAATTGTAAAACTTGATTCTTTGCATTTTGTTTTAACTGATGATATAATTATACCACCATATGTTGTCGAATGCAAATTTTCAGTTGTACATTTTTACTTTTCGGAGGATATCGTATGCAAGATTATCGCAGACACCGCCACGCAGTGTATAAGCTTACCTACCATGCTGTATTTGTAATTAAGTATCGCAAAAGGGTTATTACCCCTGAGATCATGGAACTCATCCGCGATTATGCAGGACACTTAATTAACAACTGCTATGGAGGCCACCTCATCGACCTGAACGGTGAAGAGGATCATATTCATGTATTGTTTGAACTCCCCGCGACAGCAAGTCCTGCCAATGTTGTTGACAACATGAAAACTCAGCTTGCCAAGAAGGTTCGGAAGGAGTTCGGCGAGCAGATTCGAGATAAACTCTGGAAAAACAGTTTCTGGTCAGATAGCTATTTCCTCACAACCACAGGAGGCGCTAATATTGCAACGCTTGAACGATATATCGAAGAGCAGGGCATCGAAAAGCCGAAACGTAAATACACAAAAAGAGCGAGGAGCAAGTGACTTGCTCCTCGCTGGCGGTCTTATTTACCCGTGCCGCATTCCTCCCCGACCGACTTCGTCGGTGGGGGCTTGCTGCGGCAGATTATCGGTCAATAATAGTAAACATAAAATCCGAATGCCGCCCTCAACCGAGAGCGGCATTTGTTTTTGTTTTGGTGGTCACTTTACGAGGTGAGCTTCAACTACATCAACGCTGCCATCATCTTGTCGGTCCAGAACAAGTGTGCGCAGTCGTAGCCTACGATGAAAGTATCAGTCTGCTGGCCCCAACCGGCATCAAGGAATTTTTGTTCATCTCCGAAGAAGATGGATTCCTCAGTGTTGATATCAGGAGCATAGAGTTTGCCATAGTAGCCATGCTCATCCGGCGGAATGGGTCGGTCTGCCCATGTTTCGGTTTTCTGCTTCATGCGAGGTTCTACCACGGCCTGCTGCTGTTGGGTTTTGTTTTTACCTGAGGTAGTCTTGCTAGATGTCGACTTACTACCAGAACTCGTACTGGTAGCGGTAGAATCAGCAGTATCACCTGAGGCAGTCTCTTCTGATGTAGAATCGGATTCTGCTTGAGATTCAGCTTCAGTGATGCTGCTGATAGGCTCATCTAAAATATAGGATGGAGCTTCGCTCTCCACAGTAGAACTGGCAGAAGCAGGTTCATCCGAAGGTTCGCTTGCGGCCTTGTGCAGCATCTGTGTAGTAAATACGGCAGTCAAGCAGCCGACAACAGCAACACCAGCAATAGCTTTTACGGCCAATGGAATGGCTTTTTTAGGTGTGGGAGCGTCATGGGTAGGCATAATAGGATTCTCCTCTCAAATCATGTAAGTAATTGCGATAGAAAGTAAGCAGCCAGATAAGAAATCATGATTCCGCAGAAGGTATACTCGAACGATTTGTAGAAAACTCGCCATGCGGAGTAATTCGGACATGTAGAATCGTTGGAGTCGGAAGGGGTATCTGCTGCATTGGGAATATTATCTTGGTGTATTGTGGCATCAGTATAGTCCGTCGGCATTCTAAGGCTTCGCTTTGCCATCTTCCATTCCCCTTTCCATCGATAGTTTATAAGACTAATTGTACTTGTTTTTCGGAGTTGTGCATTATTGCCAACCGGGCAATATCGAGGAAGACTTGCGAAAGCCCGAAAAGTAAGTAGAATATAAATAATCAAAGTATAAGACACGAATTTCGTACCACGTAAGTGATGCGGCATTCGTGCCTTTCTTTGTTTTTACATAGATACGACTATTTACAATGGGCTGAAATCGAGAGATTCAGTTCCAAACTGTGTAAGTCCTTACCGAGAGGAAGGCTGCAGAAGGAGGATGTTATGAGTTATAGTATTCTGTACAATTCGGTGTTTTTGAAGTCTGAAAGAGGTATTACCCCAGTTGTTCTGAAAGGAGACAACAATGTATACGACACAGACGGTCATGGCCGTGCTGTTCGTCGTGCTCGTGACTGGGCTTGCTTTGACAATCGCTTGGCAGACACAGAAGAAAATCTGCTTGCTAAGGTGGCGCAGTTTGATGACGATGATGAGATTTGGTGGTATCATGGCCGTTTCGTGAATGGTTCTGGTCTGCGTCGATGGATGAAGAACGGCATTAAAAATGCAGTTCCCATGGAAGCACTTCTGGAGAACAACCGTCAGAACCATGTATCCTGCTATGTCTCGGTTTGGGGTGCTGAGCGTTATGAAGGGCGTTTCTGCAATGAGTGGATCAGTACGACTGAGGCCTTTGATAACTGGATTGATAAGGCTAAGGAATTCGTTGCAAATTGCAGTAAAGACTGGAGCCCTTTCTATGTTGTCAAATTTCAGAGCGAAGAAATTCGTGCCCTTACAGTTAGCCGAAAACCGAGTGATATGGTTGTAGTAAAGTCATCTCGTGGCTATGTTTGTGCAGTAACAGATGATAGTGTGAGTTGGAGCAAGGATGTCCATATCGCTTTGGAGATGACCGCCGCAGACGCGAGAGTATTGCTGAATACACGGATTCGATGGACGAAAGTACAGGTTCTCTCTGCGAACTGCAAAAAGAGTTCGTACAACAGTATCATTGAATTGCGTAAGGCTGATGGTAAGACAATGTATGTAACTAAATTCACCAATGGCACGATCTATACGACGCCTAATATCAATCTGGCGCGCCGCTATAGCACTAAGCGTTATGCTGAAAAGGCAATCGGTAAAATGAATCAGATTCTGATGGCGAATGATATGGTTGCAAATGTAATTGAATTATAATTCAGGGAGGAACAATTATGATTAGTAAAGTTGATAACAATAAGTTCATTCGTGTTGCAAATGGTTTGGGCTGGAATGTGAGAGGCTATGCTACAACTAGCGACCACAAATCGATGACGCTTCTCTGCAAAGAGATTCTGCGTGATGAGGAATATATACTGAGCGTGGATGAAGTGTGTTTTGTGGATGATGTATGGCGACAAGCGCATCGATACTCCCCTGCAAATTACAAGGCTGGCTCGTGCGCAATCAAAAAGGCCCTTATGCAGTTGGCAGAAGCACTTCGCGAAGAGGAAGTCTGCCAATGGACAATGACGGATCCGGATTCTCACCAGATGCGTTGCAGAAGCTGTGACTTTGAGGACGAGTTCGAGCTGTTTGAGGTGCGCGAGACCCCTGACGGGAAGTTCGTTGAAGCACATTCGTTTATTCCGCTTAATGACTACAGCGAGGAAGAAATCCAGAGCGTTTTGGATGCTTATGACGGTTTGCTGGATAATATCGACGAAGACGATATTCAAATCCGCAATGCTCTTATCGCAGAGGCGCTGTTCGAGTCCATGCCTACCGGAGAAGTTACACATGGCATTGAAGCCGACAACTTCGAGACCATCGCTAAAGGCATCGATGATTACATTGCTCAGAAGGAAAAGGCAGAAGCAGAAGAGTGTGAAGATGAACCGAATAATTCGGATATGGATGCGGCTGCAAAAATTATCTGGCGCGGCAAACCGGATATTGAGATGCAGCTCGAGGAATTGTTCGGAGCGTCTGGCACACAACTTGATGAACAGACAAAAAGGCAAGTGATTACCAAAGTGATGAAGTGGATAAACTGGGATAAACTGGTCGAAGATTCAATCACACTCGGTAACGAGCGCATTGCGGATCTGATCAAAGTGGCATTGAAAGAGGAAGATTATCTGGCTAATCCGGATGATTTCATTCTGAATGATGCTGCTGTGTATGGTCTGGGCGAAGATAGTCAGAAGGTACATCTCTGGTTTGATGTGCCGGTCTTCTATTTGCAAATGCAATATGACAATCCTACTCAGGCCGAAGTAGAAATCTCCTATCCAAAGGGCACAAAGCTTGAAGATATTCCGAATGTGGCGGATGTGCAGATCTCCCCTGTCTCTGAAGAAGATGGAGACTTGACCAGCTACGATTGGAAGCCATTCTATATCGAGCCGGAAATGATTAAGGTGATTGTTGGGAAATGGAATCCCAATATAAACTGTGAATAATGGCTTAAAGCTATAATAGCAATACCCGTTTGGCGGCTTTCCTATAAGGGAAAGTGCCAATCGGGTATTGCTGTTATTAACCCCTCACGCAAATATTGTATTCCTTTTTCAGGCAAGGTGTCTTGATATTTCCAAAGACTACAAATATAATGATAACATGGCAGAAAACGAAAAGTGTTACCACGAATTGAGGATTGTATGGAAACACTATATGATTATCTACAGGAAAACTATAAGCAGAATGAACCAATTTTTCTTGCTGCTCTTCAAATTGAAGGTATGAGCAAAGAAAAGCTCCGACAACAGATGAAAAAGCTGACTGATGCCGGGACGGTAAAACGATTTGACAGAGGCATTTACTATTTGCCGAAAAAGTCGATTTTTAAGTCAGAATCAGCACTTAGCCCCGAAAAAGTTCTCGAATACAAATATTTGAGGGATAAGGATGGAAAGAAATGTGGATATAGAAGCGGCCCTGTTTTTGCCAACCAAATGGGCCTAACAACTCAAGTCCCTATGGTATATGTGGTAGTGTCAAACAAAACTACGAATGAATACCGAGAGACATCGCTTGCTAAGACGCGTGTGGTTGTTCGAAAACCAAAAGTGCCGGTAACGGAATCTAATTATAAGGTATTGCAATTCCTCGATTTGCTGAATGATGTGGATTTATATTCTGAAATTACAGGCAAAGCCTTGCAGAAGCGACTGTACCAGTATATGGCAGATGCAGAAATTTGCCTTTCGGACTTGGAACCTTTTTTCTCCTACTATCCGGACAAGTTGTATAGGAATCTGGTTGAAACAAGAGTGATTTATTACGATATACAGAAACAGTTGAGATGACAATACCCGCTTGGCACTCCCCTATAGGGAAGTGGTCAAGCGGGTATTGTTATTGTTCGGAATCAGGCATTAGATTTTCTTGCTCGAACAGAATTTGAAGATTGCTATGCCGCTGTAGAGAGTTTATATCACTTCTGATATAGTCCCATGTTTGGGTATAGGTGCCGGGAACAGCGATTTCTGCAGACTTAATAAATGACAGAAAGGCCTCGGGATGGTTTTCGTATTTGTCTGCAAACTTGTCTGCGAGTTCTTCTTTTTGGTCATCAGTCAAGTCCGAGGAAACATTGTGGAGAGCATGTTCTATGTTTCTTGAAAAATAGTATATGGAATAAGGTATACGGCCTTTCATTTTTCCAGTGGAGCATAACGAAGAAACGACGGCGCATTTTTGCTGGTTCCTGCGAATAATATAGTCAACACTGCTAGTTTCAATGTGATCCAAATAGTATACAGTTCCCTTTTCCGTGCGCTGCTTTACCTCTTCTGGTGGAATGAATGCACCGTCCGTATCGATAAGATGAACGATCTGGACAATATCACTATCACGGTAAGCGTACCGCTTCATTTCAACAGAGATTCTCTTGGCAACATAGCTTTTGGCATTGCTGCCGGAAATGCCATCCTCGGTTGTTATGTCTCCGCGAATAATATGAAAGTGTACTTCGGAAGAAGAAAAGATAGTCTTAAATATAGGGCCGAGAGCATCTTGATCGGTTAGACCTTCGACGATAACAAAGATGACTTTTTTAGTTTTCGCCACGAGAAGCCACCGCCTTCCCAGCACGACGGAACGCACGGCCGATGGCTATGCTATCAGTTGCGTCATACATTTCCTCTTTTTGGCCACCGATTGTAAGACAACGCAAATACAGGTCTCGAATGTTATTGTTCGCCTGTACATTCTGAAGACGAATATAGCGATTGCATGGATTGGTCGTGGAGAACATAACACTCTTTTTATCGAGCATTTCCAGGGCTCTCAGATTATGAGAAGTGAAAATCAGCTGGCCCTTTCCCCCATTGGAAAAGATGGCAAGTAATTCGCCAAGTAAGAACTCGAATACCCCAGAATCAAGCTCGTCAATAGCGAGGCACATGGAAGGATTGTTATATACGCAGATTAGGACATCAAGGAACGAAACAATTTTAATAATGCCCTCAGATTCATATTTGAGAGGGATTAAAATATCGTTCCGATGGGATAGCAACTCGATTTTATATCCGACTTCTCCGTTTTCGAGTAACTGCTCTCCGAAATTATGAATCTCGATTTGCATTCCGGGAATAACATTTTTCAGAACAATGTTCATGTTATCAATAATGGATTGCGCGATGGATAGCATTTTCTTAGTGATAACAGAAGGAGCATCGATTCGGATAGGCAAATCGCCGGTAGTTATTTGCTTCCCGTCAGTAAGATAAAATGCAACAGGCAGCAATAGATTCATCGAGATAGGCCCAGAATGTTCATTGCTAATAACAAACAGATTTACAAAGGCATATTTCTGGAGAATAGAAAAGATTTGACCGTACTCACCCATCACATCCTTTTTGCATTTGGAAAAGATAGAGAATCCCTCCTTTCCAAAAATAAAGGATTGATGAGACTTGATTGAGATTGCCTGAGCAACCTTCAAGTCAATACGCATTTTCTTGTCATTTGCAACAAGCTTTTTGAACCGATAATCAGGAGTAAATACGGTATCTCCATTATCGAAATGATAGTCAATTAAGACAGACTCAGCAGCGCGCCCAGAATCCTTGCGCGGAGTAACTGCAAGACGCTCATGAGAAATGAGAAATGTATCATCTTGCCGCTGGAAGGCAACATGATAGGAGGCAATTTCATTCTGTTCACTTTCTGAAATGGAGAATTGGATATCTATTTCGCATTCGGATTCGTCTTTGGAAATATACTCCTTTGTGTCAGCAGGAAGTTCTTCGCCACTTAAGAGTGTCTGCACAAAACGAATAGCCTCAATAATAGAAGTTTTACCGGAACCGTTTTGCCCATAAATTCCCAAAATGTCAGCACGTCTGGAAAATACATCTTTATTACTGGTAGAAGGCATATCTACAGTGCCGTTCTTCACATTTTTGAAATTCACCAAAGTGATTTTGTTGATGCGAACAATGTTTTGGCTCATAGTAATCCCCCTGTTCTTCTTATTCTTATTATAGCATATCCAAGAAAGTTGTCAATAAAACACTCGGAAATAAACAATTTTATCAAAAATGTGCGTTTCATTTTACAATAAGGAAATGAAAGAGATACCCATTCTCTTCCCCAAACAAGGAACAGAACGGGCATAGTTCTAATTTACGCTTTTGCAGCGATGACAGTAACGAAGTTTCCCATGTTTGCACGCACAAACTGGCCATTCCCGATTATCGGAATACAATTGTGGCTCATTTTCATGAGAACATCGGCCTTAATATTTTTGCTATTGTCGCCAAGATTGGACAGTGCCTTGAGGTCGAAGATGTAGTATGCATTGACGATAACTATACAGCTATCCGCCCGGACATCCTAAGAACGCCGAGCGGATAGTTGCTATTATGGGGATTTATGCCAAATCAATTAGCATAAGGGGTTGACCAGTGAGTCGCAAGATATATTGCGAAGAGAACTTGCCAGAATACTGAGTGACCTTGCACATTTCGTAAGCAAGTTTACTCTTGTCGCTGGTATCGGGATTGGAAATACCAAAATTACCATTCCAACCCATGTGCGACTGTGCAGGGATCAGCGCATTTCGGGCAATAAGGGCAGGACCACCAGCCCAACGACACTCCTTATAGGCATGGATTTCATCCTCGTCAGCATCAACAGGAATATTAAGCTGCTCAAAGATTGGGAAGAACTGTCCCAGCATCAGGCGGCTGTAAGTATCAAGGATGTCTGTCAAATGGCGGAGATCGTCTTTGTCACAGTCGATAGCGCGGACGAAATGCTCTTTGTTCCCTGCTTCAGGAGCTTCCAGGTCTACCTCTTTAGCCCGGAGAGTCTTGTACAAGAACTTAGAGATAAAGTCCTGTTTAGCCATTACGGGTGCTACAACACCCATATCTTTTAGCTGAGCAAGGGCATCTTTTGCCTTGCGGATCTCGGTCGGTGCAGCGCCGTATTCAGTGCCTACAGCTTCGCAAACCGCGTCGAAATCGACACGGTAAAAAGGACCCATAGCATTCAGAATTTCAAGCAGCAGCTTATACTGCCGCGAAGTTACATATGCAGTCATTTTAATTCTTTTTCATCTATTTATGTTCTATTTTGAATTATACATAATGCGAGATTGCCTTTGCTACTACCAAGCAACCCTTGGAGAACTCTCCATCAGATTCTTTTGGCAGTTTACCGATACGCAGTTCGCTGGTCTCTGCCTGCAGAACATCGCGAAACTGCTCGATGAAGACATCTCGAATTACACCAGCAATCTGCTGGGTATTCATGTCGTGGGTAACACGAGAAAGAATCATATTGATTTCGTGATTGTACTCGTTTTTATCCGTTACCGAAACGAGATCAACAGGATCCCATTCTACGATGCGCTCGGTTAAGCGTGTCTTAAGATCTTTCATTTGGACTGCGCCTCCGCACGCTTTGCAGCAGACTTAGCGGCAAGTGCTCGACCGCGCTCAACCAGCTTCTGACGTTCTTCTTCCGTCATCTTACGAGGAGGACGAACCTTGATCCAGGACTTTGGCAGAGTTGCCTCTACCATATCCTCACATTGTGCAATGATCTTCACATCATCAGGATATTCCTTGGCGAGTTCCAGAAGCATCTGTCGCTTACCATAGTTGAGGGTATAGTAGGATGCTGTCTTCTCGGCGTTATTGAAGTTGATGATGGTTTCGCGTTCAAAAGCAGAGCCACGGAAAGTATCATTGCTCCCCTGCTCTTCAACTTCAGTAGCGTCCTCGACATCCATGACGTCGTCGAGGGCTTCTGCAGATTTGATTTCTTCAGGCATTATTTGTCCTCCGTTTTTTTACAGGCTCTTATAATCGCCGTAGGCAGTAGCCTCGCGTTCCAGGTGCAGAGGCAGGGCGGGTGTGCCCTCGGTGAAGATGTCTTCCTCAGCGACCAGCGTTTCAGATACACCGGCACAGCGAAGAATATCCAGAAGGTCATGAGGCCCAGTACCAGCAAAGCCGGCAGACAAACCATGGACATTGATGGCGAATTCATGCAGGTGCGGAGCAAGGCCGGTAATGAAGTGGATACTTGTCTTCACGGTGCAATTATCGCTTGGCTTACTGACTGTGATAGAGCGTATATTGTGAGAGCCAAAACTCTCGATGAGTTTCTTGGTAGCGGCAGCAGCTTCAATTGTGCTTTCGCTTACGATATCAATTGTAGTTGATTCCATGATTGTCACCTCTTATAACAAAAATGCGTGATGATACGTAAAAATGGTGAGACATGAGGGATTTGACCCCCCACTGAACCGTTTATGTGCCGGTGGCTTTGACCGTTAAGCTAATGGACCCCTACAAATTTGGCGGGGATTACTCCCCGCCTATGGCGACCCGGATCGGGCTCGAACCGATGACCTCTAGCGTGACAGGCTAGCGTTCTAACCGACTGAACTACCGGGCCATAATATGGTGGATATAACCGTATACTTCCCCACCGGCTCTTTGCTAAGTGCAAAAAGCAAGTTTTCCATCTGACAGCACAAAAGCTATATATGTTATTTCACACAGAAGGCCATAACCTAACCATAACCTTCATTGAATAACAAAATAACTGATGACATTGACGATGCTATGTAGATAACAATCTCCAATTTTGCATTCTTTTGAAGAATACGAGAGCTGTCAGATGTGGAATGTGCTTTAGAGGTCGACCTCGAACTCGATGGACATATTTGCCCTATCCAGCGCAAGCTGCAACTGGGTCAGCTCGTCAGCAGTTTTCTGGTACTCCGCTTCAGCATCATCTGCGTTGAAATTGCGCTTTGTCAGCTCAGCCTCACCGTGGAAACCACCGCTGCGACGGGAAAGCTCTCGAATTGCTTTCATACGGGACAGGCGCTGCTTCTTCTCGGACAGCATAGCCATGCGAACCAGAGCCTCGTCAATGGTATAGCCCAGATCATCCAGCATGGTAGTGGTATTGAAGACATTGACTGCGTGGCGGAGCTTAGCGATCTTATCGTTCAGAGAATCAATCTTGACCTGCATTGCGAGGAAGTCGTAGTCAGACTCAATGGGTGTCTCGTTGACACCGTAGGTGGTTGTGCAGGTCTCCCGCTCAAGGTTGTCCAGTGCAGACAACTCTTCGCGATAACCTTTGATAAGTTTGTTTGCGTATGCAGATGTAGTCTTCATATCTTTCCTCCTGCTTACAGATCGATCTTTGTGGTTTTACCATTGCCATCTACGATGTAGACGGCGGCTTCAGCGGCATTCACGTAGGCGCTTTTTCCGCCTTCACGGTTTTGACAGCTTTCTGAATGTCCTCGACCTTGACCTGTCTTTTGTTTGCGCCAACTTCGATCGTGGATGTGACGCGGCTTAGCTAGCCACCGCTCTACTGCTGAGCTATGGGGTCATGACAGCGGAGTGATTCTCCGCTGCGTTGTTGGATTTCGCTTCACAGTTCTTGGACAAACTCAATATCGGTATCGCTATTGGGATTATCCTTGAGCCTGTAAATTGAAACATGAACATTGCCTTTTGCGAAATCTCTTCGGATTCGGTCAATGGGAATGAGGAGACCGTGTCTTCTGATCTCTTGACCATTCCACCAGTAGATTTCACAACCGGAACGGAACGAGATAGCATTTCTGTCTACCCAGTTCCGAAACGATTTTAAAGGAACAATGCAAAGAAGTGAACCATTCAGAAAGAACAGAAAATCAGCTTGTGAGCTGTACAGACAGCCGCTTCGTTGGACAAGTGCTCTCCCATCGGTATTCGCAGGAAGCTTAGAAACGAAAGTCTCAACAAAGACATTTTCGGATTTATGCTGTCCTACAATCACCTTAGAAGAACCGATCCGTTGCTTTGCGCCAAAGGAAAAGTCTATATCGCAACCACGCTTCGTAGACTTTTTCACCTTGACGTCATCAAGCTTCAGAAGAAATTTGCTGATAACGGCTAACCCCTCGCTATGAGCTTTTACAATTTCGGCGTATTTCATATCATTGATACACCACCGCAAAAGACATGGAATAGATCAGCGGCTGCAGCTCCTTTCCTTTTGAATTGTCTTAATTATACAACTGAACTTTAATTCTGTCCGTCTTTCGAGACAAGAAAACTTACAGTTCATGTAAAAGTGATTCTGTTGTTTTGAATGTGTCTTAATTATACAACCAAAAGGCAGCAATGTCCAATTTTCGTAGGGACAAATTTTAAATTTCTACTTACTTGAGTGGACAAGTGGCTTCTAATTGACGTTGCTACGCTGGAACATACCTATTACGCGCCCTTTGTGTTCGGGTGCGGAGTAGTGATTCTCTGGGTAGCGTAGAGGATAACTTTGCCACTGGTGGCTGCATGGAAGATGGCATTGTCTTCGGTAAAAGCGAGATATTTTGCAAGCTCTTCAGCCAGAGGCTTAGAATAGATGAAAGCATTCGTAACATCTGGATGCTCGCCTTTACTCATGGTCTTATGGAGGTTTAGGCAGTTGTCTGTCGGGTCTTTGCTGAACAGGAATCCAACAGATACGTTCCCCTGCTCGTCTTCTTTATGCAAAGGCGTGCAGTACGGGAAAAAGAAAATCTCCGGGATAAGATTGCAGGCGGCCATGTTAAACCCTACTCGCCCTACCTTCTGGTTGATGGAAATATAGGGTGTCCGGATGACTTTCTTAGTAAGTTTGATTGCTTTCCATGTGGAAATGTCAGGGGTATTGCTCATAGTGGGCTCTCCTTTCATGCGTGTGCGGCCACCGGCTCGGCGTCCGTAATGATTTCAACAACAGGCTCTTCTACAGGTTCGACATGGGGATTCAGCGAAACCTGACGGTAGTTTGCGACGATATCCTTCATCGGAGGATAAGAATCGAGGATATTCACCTCAGTTTTACTGCGGGAAGCACCCTTCATACGGATGTATGCCCGGTTCAAATCGAAAAGCAGGATATCGTAGCCATTGTACTTGATGGCAGGAACGACATAGGTCTTTCCCTTTTCCCACTCCAACTGATTCCGCAGACTCTGAATCAAGATGCGGTTGTTAATGGACAAGGGCATCTTGTTTGTCAGCTTCCCGTTTTCATCAAGGGTGCAGAACGGGACGGAATACTCGTTCTTTGCCGATGCTTTGACAACAATTTGCGTGTTATCATCACTCAGCAAAAAACATACATCTGGAGGATAGCCCATCTCCGCGAGAGTAACCTTGTTAAATACCAGTTTGCTTGGTGTGATCCGAAGTTCCGCACAGCTCGTATGAAAGCTGGTGGTCGGCGGCAGGATCATCTTGAACTTGCTGATAAGCATCAGGTTGATGTCATCTTTACTTACTGCCATTAGAAACACTTCCTTCTTCATTTAATTTGCGGTGGGAATTGAAGATATCTCATTTCAAGACTATCATCCCCGAAGACCGTCACATATTCTTCGGACAGATAATCTTTCAAATTTCCATTTCCCAGAATGAGTTGAGCCTTAAGCCAGACATCATATGGGATAAGTGGCGATGCGTAGTTCTTCCGAAAGAACTGTCTTTCCTGTCCTGTGTTCTTGACGGACCGGTGCAAAAACATATCCACACGGACAGTTTTTTGCATTAGCACATTGCCAACGTACTTCTCATTTGATAAAATATAGACGAGAGAGCTCTTGCTCCACCATTCCTTTCCAGAGGGAGACCGGATATGGTGGGTATGGAGCCTTTTCTGGATAGCAGAGAGGGTCATGCCTTTTGTAAAGGCGTAATAGATCCATCGTACTACATGTGGTTCGATACTTCGGGTAAGGTCAAAGGAGAAGTTGTTGTGTACGCGAGTCAGGCCATAAGTGTCTACGATTCTTGGAATGCCATGAGCAAAACGAGAACGAATGGCCCACTTCATTGAAAGTGACTTGTTGAGAGATTCTGACTCGGCAAAAGAGGCCAGCAGCGAAAGCTGAGCATCTGCGCCGGGAGCCAGAGTGTTAATATGTTCCGTTTCAAAGTAGACAGCAACAGGTCGGTGTAGATTCCGCAGCATACGAATAGTAGAGATTGCATCGACAACATTTCTCGCAAAACGGGAGACCGACTTGGTCACAATCATAGAGATCTTCCCCTTTTTGCAGTCCTCGATCATCCTCAAAAAGTTTTTCCGCTGCTTCATAGATGTGGCAGAAATACCTTCGTCAGGGTAAATATCGATAAGATTCCAGTTTGGATGCCGCTCAACCATCTCCTCGTAGTATGCCTTCTGCAGCTCGTACGATTCCACCTGCTGTTCTGACATCGTTGACACACGGCAATAAGCAGCAACATCTTCAATTGTGTCGACATCCTCACCCTGAATATCCTTAGTAGAAGGGATAACAATAACATCGTTTTCCCCATTCAGAGACTCTACGAACGACTTACTTTTTTGGGCACGAGTACTGTGTGGATTACTGCGTATTGGCACTGTAGTGCTCACCTCCCGAACTGTGCCTATATTATATGGCACTACAGTGCCAAATGCAATGAGCAAAATAACCAAATTTAGCACTACAGTGTAAACACATTGCATAAATAACATCCAAAGGAGCATTCTATGGATAAGTTGAGCTATATCAATACAAAATTTCAAGAAAGCCAGATATCGTTATCTGAATTCGCAGAGAAAATAGGGCTGTCGTATAGCGCTACTCAGAAAATTCTGAAAGGAACTAGAGATTTTGATGCGGTTTCCTTTGCCACAGTTGTGAAGCTGTGTGATACATTGAACATAAATATTGATATACTGGCTCATATGGATACGATTGGAACGGCCTATGATGAAAAAGAAAATAGCATGGCAAGAGTCTTTGTGAATCAGCATGAAAATGAAGTACTTCATCAGTATCGGATTAACATAGACGCCCAGAAGTATATTGACAAAATTTTGGATATAGACAAATAAGAAGTGCTCCAGCTACCACAAAAGTGGCGACTGGAGCACTTGTCTTTAATCTAAGCAGCATATGTAAGATGATAAGAAGTCTACATATTCTTGTTTTGGCTGGACACGCTTGCGATAATGGCATCAAGTAATTGTACTTTTTGCTCAGAAGGGCAATTCAGCCTTTCAATAAAGCGATTGACTATATCTGCATGAACCTCTGCAACGCGACGTGCCAATTCTTGTTTGCCGACTTCTGTTTTTGGATAATGTATAATTACGTTGATTGGCGCACTTTGTCTGGCGATACGACATTCCTCCTCTCATACAATTGGCTACTCTGGCGAGAATTGTACTATAAAAATTGGCCAAAAGCAAATTTTCGGCCGACTTTTTGCTTCAAAACTATAAAGAAAAGAGGGCTCCTGCAACAGGAACCCTCTTCCGGGCTATGGGCCTCGCGAGTATCCACAGCACGATCACTATTGAATAGTATACAGCATCCTTCTCGCATAAGCAAGACCAATAAGCCAGATTATACCATCGTTTCGCCATGCTCCCACAATTCGTCGCAGGATAAATCCAGCGTATCATTCCATATGATGCCATGGCCGCCAACATCAATACGGACATCCCCAAACTCGTCAGGGTGATCTTTCAGATAGCTGAAAGCAGGAAACTTGTCAAACAATGGCTCAACGTTGTATATCTTCTCGCTCCCGTCACAGAATTGGACAAGCAGCTTGAAGACGGAGATTGGAAAAACATTTTTTACCGTGTGGAACATTGTTTTGTCACCCTTTCATTCCATGTTTTTAGCAACTATTTTGCAAAACGATTATAGTATTTCTCTAAGCTGGTATCACATACAGCGATAATGTGCTTCCAGTCTTCTGGACTTAACTTGCGGAATACATCATAATTAACTTTAATGTAGGCAACATCCTTGCAACGCTCCAAGAAACGCATATCGGCAAATCGCTTGAAAGGATTAGACAGAATATTTCGCTCGACATCCCTGCGTGTATAGCCGCCTTTCTGGTAAATACAGTTGGGCTTTTCAGCAACGAGGCCATGGTTTAGCCGGTCATTGTAAAAATCAATGAAGTAGTCAACGATGTCATCAATAGCAACACGGCCAGAACTGTCCATATACTCGTAGATGGCTTTAAGGAGCACGGGCTTGTAAGAGTAGCTCATATCCATAGTCTCAACAAATTCCATGAACTTGGTAGCCATGTTTGATGGTGTAATGAGATCCCAACCATATTTCTTTGCGATACTGCGCACAGTCTCTTCTCTAAAATAATGAAAGAAACGCTTGTCGCCAATTGGCACAGATAAGTCTGGCTTGATTTTTCCCTCACGGATATAACGCTCAACGGTCTCGGACTGAACATCGACCATGCGCACAAATTCTAGCTGAGAAATCATCTCCTTGGCCGTATCTTGCCAGTTGAAGAGGTCAATAGTTTCGTAGTCATCTGCACTAATAGGAATATCAAGCCATGCCTCCGGCTTTTCTCCGCGATACAGCATATCGCTGTCGAGCTCGCGCTTTCCTTTAGGTGCAAGGACATATTCCATCGGGCGATATGTAGCTATGTCCAAAACGCGATGCAGACTGTACGGCATGTTAAACATATTCGCGTTATCAACGAAATCGAATACCAACAGATCTTCCTTGCCTTTACACTTACGAGTGCCTCGGCCAAGTTGCTGAAGATATATTGTTTTGGACATTGTGGGCCGGGCCATAAAGAGAACAGTAGTATGAGGACTATCCCACCCTTCATTGAGAAGGTCGCAAGCACAAAGAACATCAATGTCCCCAGTTTCATAGGCGCTGAGAATCCGTTCTCGTTGCTGTACACTATCTCTGCCAGAGACCGCTTCTGCGTTGACACCTTTCTCGCGCAGCAACTTGGCAATGTCAGCAGCGTGATCTACGCTGGCACAGAATATGACTGTTTTCTTACCTTTAACATAGTTTACGTAGGTGTCAACTATAAGATTGTTTCGTTCGGGGATAAACAGTTTGCTCTCCAAATCCTGAGAGTTATACTTGATACCGTTGATTCTTACATCGGAAAGGTCAATGTTGGTTTTGACACGAATACAGCGGATTGGGACAAGGATATCTCGTTCTACAGCGGTTTTAAGATCCATTTTGTGAGCAACATTCTGGAAAAGCTCCAGCATATCTTCGCCATCACTGCGCTCGGGCGTAGCCGTCAGGCCGAGGATGAACTTGGGATGGAAGTAAGTAAAGACTTTTTGGTAGGTATTTGCCGCAGCGTGATGACATTCATCTACGACGATGTAGTCAAAAGTATCTGGATTGAAATCTGAGAGATTTTTAGATAAGCTCTGTACAGTTGCAAAAACGATAGTTGTGTCGACGGATTTCCCTTGCCCGGTATACTCTCCAAGTGTTGCCTCTGGCCATACCTTGGCGAAAGCCTCTTTGGCTTGTGTGGCTAGTTTTAACGCATTCACGAGGAAAAGAGCCCTGCCACCAACGGATTTTGCATCGGATGCTGCTGTTATAGTTTTCCCAACACCGGTGGCATGATAAAGCATAGCAATGGTTTTCCCCTGCTCACGCATAGCCTGTAAACTCTGAATAGCTTCTTGCTGATAGTCACGCAGCTCAATAGTTTGACCGAGCTGTGTCGGCATTGAGGGTTCGAATTGTTTGAACACTGGGTATTCGCCCAGGAATGTTATAAGCTCATCCTTGACTCGTTCTGGTTGCTTGGCAAGCTGGTTATAAACCCAGCGATAGACCTTCCAATTGTCGTACACAAGACTATTCTGTTTCAGGAGATCATCGATGTACTTATTCTCAGAAACCTTATCTGGATTATGATAGGTCTCCCCGTCAATCTCGATGGCAATTTTGGCATCGGGCATATCGAGGGCAAAATCAACAGCCCGATGGCGACCATAAATATCCACGCAAGGGTACTGAATCTGTAAGCTTGATGCCTTATCAGGGCCGAATGCTTCACAGAACAGCTGTACGAATAGTTCTTCTGCTCGACTATTGACATGGGTTGGTTTTTTCTCCGCCATAAAAAGCCATCCTTTAGTTGAAATTGTTTTGCAGGACGTTATTATTTTTGAAACGCATAATTATCAGTACAATTATAGCACAATTTCACGCCAATCGGGCACTTTCTTATAAAGAAAAGGCACTTCCCCAGAATCGGGAAGTACCTCTGTTGCTATATTAGCTTTGTACTAACGCTTTGAGCTGATCTTCATTAATGACCGTAACACCAAGGTTATTGGCTTTATCCAACTTCGACCCGGCGGCTTCTCCAGCGACCAGATAGCTGGTTTTCTTGGAGACGCTGGCAGTTACCTTTCCACCGTTTGTCTCAATGAAGGCTTTGGCCTCATCACGGCTCATTGAGGGAAGAGTACCAGTAATCACGAAGGTCATCCCTTCCAGTGCCGAACCGCCTTCTGAGGAAGCGGCAGTTGGCGCAGTATAAACCATGTTTACGCCACACTTACTCAATTCCTCAATCTCAGATGCAAACTCTGGATTGGCAAGCATCTTGCCGATTGCGCCATAGATGATATCGGAGCAGTGTGATGTGCTATGTGTAGTTATAAACTGGCTTCGATAATCTCATTAGTGAGAGGTACAAACGGCTCATCGCGTGTAGTATACTTGTCAGCAAACAACCACTGCTGCTTGCTGCAATCGTATAAGTAGGCATAACTGGAGCCACTGTGCTCAAACATATGGTGCGGCAGGCGTTTGTATGCAGCTTTGCTGTCCACCCTTGAGGTGCCAGAACTGAAATCTTCTCCCCGGTCGCGAGCATATGCAGTAGTGACACCAAGGCGGTCTTTGGGAATCGAATCGGGGTCGAGGCCAAGATCCTGCGCCATCATAACTGCTGTTTCATAGCTGTATACAGGATGGGCAAAGCTATGCTGCTCGCCGGGGTTGGGAGCTACACGCTCGCGAACCATTGAGAGTGCTCCGAGATGAACCAAGGCTTTGGCCAGTTCTTCGGAGTTATAATGCTCCAGAAGCATACGCCCCAGATAACTGGGATAGCCATCAGAATGGCAATATACATAGTTGGCACGCTCGTTTTCAAGATAACCGATTGTTGCGTGAGTGCTCATGATTTTCTCCTTTCAAAATGGCCCATCTTTCATCATTGAGCCAATTCGCACTTTCCTGCGCCATACGCTCGCAAATCTCAGCATCGGTATAGCCATCAAGTTCGCCCGGCATTACTTCTTCCATGTTCTTCTTGTACTCTTCGATATCCTCAGTATGGTAAGGGTCATCGCTCCAAATTATAAAATCGTGTTCAGTCATAATAATCCTCCTTCTGCAGCCTTCCGAATGGTAAGGTCCTACACAGCATGGAGCTGAATCGTTAGATTTCAGCTCGGTTAGTATTAACGTATCTATGTAAACAAAGAAAAACACGGAATACCGAGCTACTTTCGTAGTGCGATATTCCGTGTTTTATTTCTTTGATACTATGATTTTACTTACTTTTCGGGTTCATGCAACAAGGAGTTCAGGTCTTCTCAAACGAGGTCCCCTGAAACGGATTCAGAAGTCCGGGCTTATAAACTTCTGAGAAGTACCGGCGCACCCCGTCGTCTGGCATATTAGCCAGCAGCTGGATCCACATTTCTGCGTTGATTCCCATTAAGCCGCCCATACCCAAGGCATCGTCACATCTGCGCATATCCTCACAAAATGCATCTTCATAGGGACACCAATGACTTGTCAGAACGCGCTTTTTGATCGAGGCAAGCATTTGTTCGAACATATTACTCTCCTCCAATTCGTCGAACATCGAACTCTTGGTTGCTGCCAATCAGGTTCATGATGGTATCGGTAAGGTTCAGAACTGAATCTACGCCATATCCATGTTCGTACTCAATTACACGCTTACTCTGAGTATCGACCAGCTGGCAAAGGTGGCACCATTCGCCGTCGTCAATATCAAAGGAAATAGCCATGCGGCGGCATGCATCTCCGGGAATATCGAATGACATAGCATTGGTATCGACATCTGCTGGTTTGTCTCCCCGGCCATCCCAGTTATTGGGATTCATACGCTGAAGATATGCGTTAGCCATGGCAGTGGCGTACTTTCTACTAACACATTCCATTTCATTTCACCTCCGAAATAGCACTTTTTTCGATGTAGAATTTTTCGTACATCGAGAAATCCTTTTTTATTATCCGTACAGCAAAATCAGAATCATCAGAATGGCTACCCTCATTGAACTCGGCACGATTATTGTCATCACCGGATACATTGAAGAGTGCTTGATGATATTGGGCCAATGCTATAGCAATGGCACGTGCGCCATTGCGGGCTTCTTCATCGGTTTTGTACGCCTTTGAAATATAGCCCGCATTGATTAAATCGCCCTCCGCCCCAAGAGTAACCCGGTAGATTTTATAGTATGTTTCTGGGCATTTGGGCGCATCCAAGTCGTGAATTGCCCAGTCGAAAGAGGTGTCACCTGAATCGAATGAAGCAGATGCAATTGCATCACCAAAATATCGAGGCGCATTCGCTGGACGATTGATTTGGTAGTCGTCGCCATCATCAGTGGTGGGGTCAAAATCGCAACCTGCGCGTTTTACGGTTCTTTCGACTTCGGATACGAGTTCGACAACGAGATTGTCAAGATTTTCATCTTTGCTGAGTACTCTTGTCCAGCAGCCTTCCTCGTGAGCAGTGAGAATATACATACGATTGTCCTTTCTGCTGCATTGCGCAGCCTTACGACCCAACATTTCTGTTTGGCCTTGTTTTTTTTATTTCTTTGAGGAACAAAGAAAAAGCACGAATCTCTCGTACCAGTTACGGTGTTCGAGATTCGTGCTTTCTACTTCGATTATGATTCTATTGTAGGTACTTTTCGGATTTCAGCAACCGATTCATTCGCTGCAGATCATGGCGTGCCAGATATAGCATGGAATGGTAGAAAAGTACCGTTTTGCTAAACGCTTAGGATCGCTAAAGAGTCGATATAACCATTCAAGGCCATGCTTCTGCATCCACAGAGGTGCACGCCGAACCGTACCCGCATGGAAATCTAACCCAGCACCTACGCCGATCATAAGCGACTGAGTCTTTCCACGGTGTTCATACATCCAAAGTTCCTGTTTTGGAGCACCAAGGCCAACCCAGACAATATCAGGTTTGGCGGCGTTGATGCGCTCAGTGAATGTCTTGTCTTCCAATATACTTATTGCGCCAAACGGAGGAGAGATCATGCCTACGATATTGATACCAGGGTATTTTTCGTTAAGCTTGACATATAGATTTGAGAGCGTTTCTGGAGTGGATCCGTAGAAGAAATGTCGATATCCATTTATTACAGAGATACGGAAGATTTCTTCCATGACATCTGGCCCGGCGGTTCGTGTAATATCAGTATATCCCCTACTCTTTGCTACTTTGGCAACGGGGGCACCGTCTGGGAATGTCAGAATACTGGAGTTCTGTGCTGATAGATAGTGCGGATCACGATATGCCATGACGATGGTATGTACATTAGTGGCACAGATGTATTCTCCTTTTGCGGTGCGAATCAACTGCTGAAGTTTTGGGATAAGCGTATCCATGTTGACATTCGCCACATTTACTCCCATGATTTGAGAAGAATCAAAATCACTTACCATAAGTACACCTTCTCACGAAAATACAGACTCCAGCACATCCTTTGAAGTAGCCATAACCTTCAGCAGGCCATTGCTGGTATTGTACATATAGGGAGCGTAGTTCATCTCAGAATCCTTATAATCACCATACATAAAGCTATTTCCTGCAATGTCAATATTGTCATCAAAGCCAGCGCCATCAATTGAATCTGCATAGGTTGAAGCGGTCACACGGTCATCACCGTTACTCAGGCACAGAACATTCTTGGCCATAGATACAGACCAATCATGGTTTACAGTCAGGCCACACAGAGTTACATCCATGCCGCTGCATGTGGAGACGGATTCGCACACGGTATTAGCAATCTGCTGGATGGATTCTGCTTTATCCTTATCAGACACATTGGCGACGATATTGATTCCGGTATCCTCAGTAATCTGCTTGACGCCGATAATAAGCTTGTCATCGTCACTTTCAAATTCGTGGGCATAATTGCTTTCAATATCCGCCGCAGAAATAGCAGAGATAGTGATACGCCCGCCATCTTCTGCCCACGAAAGATAACCTTGATCCTCATAGTACTCAACGTCTGTTGCAGTTTCTGGTAAGGCAACGGAAACATACTCATCATTGTGCTTCAGTGCAAGTGTACCATCTGTAGCTAACAGTTTCCCATCGCTAATGTCAAAGGTGGCAGAAGCGCTGATAGGGGTTTCTGCCTCTGGTAAGTTGGTAACGACAGGTTTCTGTTCATCTACGATTGCAGGTAAAGTAGTGGGCTGATGAGCCATATCATAGTAGATATAGCCGGCAAGAGCGATTGCAACGAGAGATACACCGATACTGACATAAAAGACGATATTTTTTGACATTTGGTTTTCCTCCTGATTTTAGACGATGTTGAACCCTACAACACGAACATTGCGCCAGTTTTCTTAGCACGTATAGCAAACATAGTCAGCTATGTCGGCAACAGAGTTGTAGTTGAGATCAGTGATTTCATAAGTGGTATTATGGCCGTTGATGCCTGTGGAGCAAGTCAGATTGATAATACTGTCTGCTGTTATTATGTATGCAGACATGCCAGTGGTCACACTGGACAAGCTTCGGAAAGCCTGATTATTGTGGTCAGCGATGAGTTTTGAAGTTGGCGAATGCTGACCGATCATGAGACAGGCGCTATCTTTGACATCTGTGACAGCTTGATTTTGATATGGTGACGATGGCACAATAAGTGCAACATCAATACCAGCGCCAGGAATAACCAACCGTCCAAACATACCAGAACGAGTCTGAATCTCCATCCGAGTATCCGCAATCCGCTTTGTGCGGCTGATTGCTTGGTCACAAAGCGAAGGATACTTACAAACTCTGCTTCTGACTTTTGCACATCGCAGCTGCCTATTTCTCTGACGAGGAAGCTTCCTACTTGATCGGTATCGCAGAAGGATGCGTCAGTATCAGAATTAAGCGTTGACTGGCTAATAGCAACTGCTGAAGCTGTATGGCTTGCTGCTGCGAGGACTTCTTGGTCAGACGTGGCCGATGACATTATAGACAGCGCGGCCATTACGATTGCGATATATGGCTTAATCATACGGTGTTAAACCCCACAATCCTTATATTTCGCCAGTTATCGAGACATGTGTAGCACATATATTCTGCAACGCTTACGAGATTATTGTAGTTGCCATCTGTTAACATTGTGTCCGTGTTATGGCCGTTCATAACGGTACTGCACACAAGGTTGATGCGACCATTCGTTGTTTCTATATATGCGGGCGTGCCAACAGTGACATTAGTGAGTGTCCGAAAGTCTTGATTATTGTGGTCAGATATTATATGGGGAGCCTCTAGGAAAGAGCCAATCTGAATTGCGGCACTATCCGCAGCATCCGTTACAGCCTGACAGTTAGCTCGGTCAGAGGCTATAATAAGTGCAACATCAATACCAACGCTTGGAATGACAAGACGACCGTACATATCACTGCGAGAGCCTACAGGCTTCTTCGACCGTGCAATCTTTACAGCTTTGACTTTGTCGCTAATTGCTTTGTCGCATGTGGTGGACACGCCGATAAAGTCCTGAGTGGGGGCATCTTGCGTTGAGGAAAGGGCTGCAATCAGTGCGGAACCATATTTGTCGTTGTAATCATATTCGATATCTGTTCGAAACGAGGATGTTTGCTGACTGGCATTGATAGCCTTTGCAGCTGAGATTTGCTGGTGCGTTGCTGCTTGAGATGTGACGCTTGACGCGCCTATTGACAGTATCGCCATTGCCGTAGTTAGGATTGCTTTTGCTTCATAGGTGCCCATCTAATACAAAGACTCCTTTATTAGTTGATTACTTCTATTTTACTTACTTTTCGGAGCTGAACAAGATAGGTCTAATAGAAAATAAAAAAGAACCGCTAATCGCTGCGAAATTGCAACAACTGACGGTTCATTTTAGGTTGTGATCCACGCACCCACGAAGGGGGCGACTGTTGTGGTCAAATATTACATAGGGAGCTTCATTTCTACCCACGCACCTGTATAGGGTGCGACAGCAAAACACTATGATGACTCGCATATTGCTAATTTTGTTGCCTGATAATGCAGAAAACGAATTTGGAATTATACGATTTATCGTTTTGCAAGCAGATGCGACACCTACAGAAAGCATATGTTCAATAGGAGGTCGCACCATATCTTGTGCCTAATTATATAGTGCAAATTGTTAGTTGTCAACTTCTCCAACGCTAGATGCATCGCAAGTGTCTATCGATGTCTCTGATGCAGTATCCTGAGCGACATAATTGGCAGTAGGTACGGATTCGGGAGCCACTACATTGTCCACTTTCTGCGTTGGTTGCTCGTACTGCATTGTGGGTGCAGTATTTTTTGCGGCTTTGCGCTTATTGTAATAATCCCACAGCTGATCGTAAGAAGTGCCATCCTGAGGTACACCGCGATACTGATAGCCGCCAAACGCCAGGATCATGTTAAAAATGGGAGCCAAGAGGAACAAGCCAAAGGCGAATCCAACGCTCTCACCGAAAGCCTCCGCTTTTTTAAGCGATGTCATAAAACTGAAAACTATAACGATGGCGGCAAATAACTTACCAATGAATGGCAGGAAGTTGAGCAGACCACAGATAATGGGTACCAAGAACAACCAACCATTACCCCAGAAGATTTTGCGCTCGATGTAGTTGCTGTAAAATGGGATAATAGATCCCCATCCGGGTTGGCTGGCCTTAGTAAAAATTTTCCAACTGGCAATGATATTGACCACAACCCATGCCAAAATAAGTACAAAAATAAGTCCCAAAATTGCGGCATAAGCACCAAGAGCGGCACCGTAGCCATAGCCATAACGATTATACATACTATTCTCCTTTCCTCCCATCTCTAAGGGAGTACAAAATTGTTATACTATATATGATATGCGTTTTTCGGGGGCAGGAAAAGAGACGGTTACTATTGATTTAAAAGTTTGCCACATATGCGGCAATAGCCAGAAGCAATGTGCTTCTGGCTATTGTAATTATCTTGTATTTTTAGTTGTAGCACAATTAGGACGTATAGGAGTGAGGATGATGGCATCCCCCCACTTTTTCGATATGGACGCTGTCGGTATTAATGCGGTATTTGTCGGGAATAATTATGATTTGCTCCTCCCGTCAAAGATGATTTTTGAATTTATTGGCATCGTTGTTCCCCTAGCTTTTTCAGATGTTCTTCTGTTCTTCCTCTATCACCTGCTCTGCGCACTTAGCAGCACTGGCATAGCCAAAATAACGTACCCGGCGGTTATGCTTTCGGCACAGGTCAATAATGTGATAGTAGGTTCTGTGTCCGATACAATTTGTTTGAATCCAGATAACGGCGGCTTTCCGTATAATATCCGGGCTAGTTATACTCTCTCCATAGAAGCGTACATCAGGAAGTTTCGGTTTGATTTCACGAAGCCAGCTGTCATGCCCACCAAAGGCCACTATACGCCGAGAAGTATGCTGCGGAAATGTCATTTTGACAGGCGGCTCCGGGACGTTCGTCTCCATTTGGAAATTAAAGACAATGTTGCGTAAATCCGCAAGTTCCTGCGAATTCTCCTCTATAATATCATTCGCCCGGTCTATCTCTTCCTTTAGTTCGGAGACTTTCTTATTGGCAGCGTAAATTTCCCTCTTACTAGATTCTCGCAGCTTAGCGAGTTCTTTACGCAAGCGGTCATTTTCAGAGGTTAAAGCGGACGCATCAAAGTCGAGAATCGCAGGATCAACCTTTTCTGCCTTGCAATCGCATTCTGCTGAATTATCTTCTGACGGTAATGAGATTTCACATTGGCATGAGCTCTCAGCCAATACTGCCATAAGAGCGCAGGCAGTACTGACTTGCGATGGCTTTAGTCCCTTCTTGCGGAGCTCTTTTTGCAATCCCTCATATCGACTCATATTGCGCGGAAGGACTCCGCCGCAATACTCATAAATTATCTGAGCAAGATTGGAAGATGGCACACCATCTTCCTCAAACATTACCTTCCCCTTATAATTCATATCGTACCATGGGTGGCTTAGGGAATCTATTGGAATGTAGGCTCCAGTTTGATGATCATGCAGCAACTCGTCTGCGTTACTGCTATACTCATCATAGCCCCATGGCAACATTGTGGCAGCGCGGCATACTATACCCGTTGCGATACCGTATGTCCACACATAGTCATCATCCGAATCAAATAGGTATATAAGTGCAAAACAGATAGCGTATGGATCCGCTATGGGAAAATTGTAATATCTGTTTGCAGCCTCTTTTCCTATTGCACTTTCAAGCTTTCCTCTTCCAACCATGCTGCAGCGGGAGCCAAAGAACAGAAAATCGCTGTATTTCTCTGTTAGGGTACGGCTTGCATTATCAGTATCCTGCATTTTGTCGACAAGTACGTTTAGGTTAGAAACATGGTTTATCTGTGTCGGACTTTCAAATGAGCGTAACGAAGGGAGAGAAATACGCTCTGGGGTTATCGCGGAGATATTGAGTGGAGCTAACGGTGCAGAATGAGTCTTGCTTTTGTTTGCCGGTTGTTTATGCACAACCTCGTTTGCCCGCTTCTCGTACTCGTCGAATAACTTATCAAGTTTGGAGCTTTCTTCAGTAAATTGATGTGCATCAGCAAAATATAGGTCGGCCCATCTCCAGAAGTTTGCCTTAAACTGAGAAGTGGATAAGTCCTTATCTTCCTGCGGTACTAAATCGAGAATCTGATGAAATACATCGTCTTTCTTCCGACTATTTGTTTTAGGAACGATTACCCTATCACTGCTCCCGTAACGTAGCTGCAATACGGTTAGCATACGGGTAATCAAATCTAAGGAATGTACCGAATCATACAATTTTGGCATATTTAGTGATTCTGCTGCAGGAGGAAGGATTTGACAGACTTTTTGCAGGGTGTCATGTTGTCTTAGCTTATCAAGAATCCAAAATGCGGCACCTAGCAATATGTAGGAGTGTACTTCAAGATCCTCGTACGAGATTGCTGGCAAGGAGGATATTTTGGCAAATCCCTTCTCTATTGTATCTTTCGGATACTTGTCTTTGTATCGGTTGATAACCGCTGGCATCATCCGTGTAACTGCTTTTTGACGGCGAGAGTAGTAAGGCTCTACCATATCAAACGCAAGTTGGATGTCGAAGCTCCTGTTTTTCTGAGCTGTTTTGGCGTCGCTTAAATTCTTGCGGAATATCTGTTTCACGAGAGCCTGTGTTGGAGACTCTGGTGATTTGTTCTTACCCATTGCGTCACATCCTTTATCCATTGAAAAATGCGGTTGTACTGATGTTATTTGAAAAATCTGTCATTGTGTTTTTTCTAATTTTACCATGGATATATTACATAGGCAAATTTTCGAGGGAACTCAAAACAAGAAAAGCAGATGCTATTGTTCGATAGCATCTGCTGCATATATGGATTTCAAAAGGATAGGCGCATCTGATGCCATACGACATTGCCGTGTGTCGATTTGTCGGTTACGCCTTCGTCAACAAATCCCAATTTCGCATAATAGTAGATAAGTCTATCTTTACAGGTCAGCACAAGACCTTTACGGCCTTGCTGCTTGGCATCGGCAATAGCCTGACGGACCAATTGGCCGGCATGCCCATGCCTACGGTATTCAGGTAGGGTATTGACGCCAAAAATCATCTGCCATGCCCCGTTTTCATTGTGCATGGCGGCATTCTCATACATTTCGTCGGTCAAGTCAGCTTCATCCGTGACAAAACCATCCACGAAAGCAATCAGCCGGCTTCCATCATACATTAACCAGAAGTGGTTGCCATAATGGCGGACTCGCTCTACGAATTCTGATGCTGAAGCCGCTTCTGAGGGGGGAAAGCACGCGGCTTCGACTGCAGAAATAGCAGGAATATCATCTGCTGTGGCATACTTAATGGTCATACTGTACTCCTTGCATCCCAAGTTCGGCTATAGATGGAATAGAAGGTGCGGCACCTTTCCGCTGTACAGCTATCCCAGCTGCTTTCGTTGCATGTTCCATTGCCACTTTTACGTTATTACCTCTACATAACCCGGCCAAGAAATATCCACTATAAGTATCACCGGCAGCAGTTGTATCTACGGCTTGGACTTTTACACAAGGGACGAATAGTTTGTCATGGTCATCAAGATAGTAGCTGCCTTGGCTACCAGCTGTAAGGAGCAGCTTGGGGTGAGGATACTTCTCGTGCAATATGCCAAGTACGGCATCAACATCAAACTCATCTACTCCAGCAAAGCACTTGCTTCTACCTCGTTCACGCAAAGAATATCTACGCATTCCATGGGATAGGTGGAAATGTTGGAATCGAAAGGTGCTGCATTGAAGAAAACCTGGAGACCGCGTTGTTTTGCAGTACGCATCAAGTACGGTAGATTAGAGATCTCATTTTGCAGTACCAGCCAATCCCCCGCTTCAAAATGTTCTAATGTGCGATCAATTTGTTCAGTAGAGATTTCCTGATTGGCTCCGCCGTATATGAGAATCCTATTTTCTCCGTTGCATACCTCGATAATGGCGTGGCCAGTAGACGTTCCATCGTCTTTTATAAGGAATTCCGTATTGATTCGGTTTGCTTTCAGATAATCGATGAAAGGCTGCCCATCTGCGCCAACACGTCCTGCATGATATACAGTCAGACCGGCCCGTGCAAGAGAAATGGATTGGTTCGCTCCTTTTCCGCCAAACCCACGATGCATGGATTTGGCAGCGAGGGTTTCCTTTGGTGCGTGGAAATGATCGACCTCATAGTTGTAGTCATAGTTGAGGGAACCGAATGAGAGAATCTTCATGGTATGATCTCCAAGGGATAATATGGTTATAGCGCCGGACACTCAGTAAACAATGGTCTGCCGAACATTGTGGCCTTCCTTTTTGAAATCCGAGAACAGCGCGTTAATTTCAGTCGGCGTGACACAGATAAGGTTCATCGGCGTTGCCAGCTTTTTCAATGTAGCCAGAGGAATCTTCTTGTACTCAGCATGTGCATTATAGGTATCCGAGAACGGCTCAATCAGTTCAGCCTTACCCATTACCTGCAAACTCTTCAGGTTACCGAAGCTATCATATTTGTCGAAAATGGCCAGAGATACATTGGGGTTGTGCTCAAGGCCAACAAACTTCTTGCCACCTTCCGAAAATAGCCAGAATTTACCGTCATGAAAGCTGTACTCAATAGGTGTGCAGCGAACATACTTGCCCATTCCTGTTGCTAAAGCGCAGGTATTGTTAGCCTGAATGTAGTCAGACACTGCTTGTTTCAGTTCCGCTTCCGGCATGGGATGAGGATCTTCCCTATCCCAGAACTTCGCTGCTTTCTCAAATTGCTCGTGTGTCATGCGAAACACATCTCCTGTCATTTGCACAATATTTAACGTAATTACGAGTTTATTTTATACAAGGGCTGGGAATGCGCGCCGCGTATTTCTGAAGCACCTCGCACATTTACGTCAACTAGTATCCTATTCAACTATTTTTGGTGAACTCATTGGCCAATGCTGACTGCGGAGCAAAGTAGTGAGCCTGAGCATAAGCAAATTGTTCGTTGAATTTTTCTGCGGCTTTATGACTCATTGGATTGTCGGGATTCATCATGTCGAAAGCGTGCATATTTGAATGATACACATCTACAGTTGCTGGAATGCCACAAGCCTTTAGGCGGTCAATATAGTTGATGGTTTCGCAGTAGAATGGCTCACCATCGCCTACAAAGGTGTAGCATGGCGGCAAACCTGAAAAGTCGGTCAAACGGGCAGGTGCTGCGTATGGAGATAGCGATTTTCGGCTTCGCCCACGCAAATAGCAATTCCATGCGAAGTGGTTTTTCCAAGTGTTCCACACCCGACCATGATTATCACGAGAGCTTTCGGTATCCCTATCATCCAACATGGGATAAAGTGGCATTTGGAAAGCGATATTGACCGCGCAAGTATCTCGTGCCTTGATACAGATGGCGGCGCAGAGCCCGCCGCCAGCACTTTCGCCACCGACCATAATTTGATCGCCCCGCACGCCCGAATCTTTAGCATGTTCCTTTAGATACAGCAATGAAGCGTAGCAATCATCGAATGCGGCTGGATATGGGGAAAATGGAGCTAATCTGTATCCGGGAGAAACAACCACGGCGCCAAATTTCTTAACCAAATCGATAGCCCGTGACATATGGACCATTTCCTTCATACCGGTGATATACCCTCCACCATGAATCCAAAGGATACCGGTAGCTTGCACAGCCATTTCCTTTGGAGAAAGGATCAGTGCAGGGATATTTCTGTTACCCGAAGGGATTGACAACTTACGTACGTGTATGTTTTTGTCCGGTCTCATTGAACGCATATACAGTGCCTACATTTCGTCTAAGTATTTGTTCAAAAATTCTGCCGCAAGACTATTAGGCAGGATATTCTCTCTTGCCTCTTCATGCGTGAACCATTTGCAACGGTCAATCTCATGATTGATGTGCAGTGCTTTTGCCGTTTTTACGAAGGCTGTAAAGTTACACATTAAGGTGTTGGACGGCTCGAAGAACTTCGTCCGATTGAACCTTATGTGTGTCACATTGAGCCCGGTCTCCTCTTTGATCTCACGGGCTACGGCATGTTCTGCTTGTTCGCCACGGTTGACGTATCCGGCGACCAAAATATAAGAAGGCCTGCCATATTGTTGAATCAATAGAATCTTCCCTGTTTCTTCATCAACGACTATCATGTTGACAGCAACATTGTACATGGGAAAGCGATATTGCTGGCATTTTGGACAATAAGGAACAATCCCTTCTTCAGCAAGCTCTTTTTCTATCAGTTTGGCACCACATTCGTAACAATGTTTTTGTATCATAGAGTATTCATCCTTGCTATTTGATTTCGAGTGCCTCAAAGTGGTATCTTGGCTTTCCAATGCTCTTTTTGCCATACTCAATTGCTTCTTTGGGACAATAGCAGATACAGGCCATGCAATGTGTGCAGTGGTTGCCCCATATAGGTTTTCCGTTGTCGAGGTGGATATTGTTAAGTGGGCATAGCTGTACGCACTTGCCACAGCCAATGCAATCATTGTTGACCGTGAACGCATCGGCTTTGACGATTTTCTTATAGAAGTTTGGATTGACCGCGCAACTCATGAATCGGTCATACAGATTGTTTCTTGGCGCGGGAAATTCCAAGCCGGCCTGAATGCATTCAATGACATTCTGAATAACAGGTTTTGCCTGTTCAACGATTGTCCTTGCCTCAGCTTTGCCAGGTGCAGAAAACATAGCAATGTAGTTTTCAGGCATGACGATTTGCGCCGTGCCCATATACTTGAGATTCTTCTGCTTTGCAAGTTCTTGGTTGTACTTTGCCGCATTGCCGATTTCGCTGCCACAGTCCATCACAAACCAAATGCGTTTTGCATTAGAGAGCCCTGTCTTTGAAATCCAGTCTGATACTACACGAGGAATTCGCCACGCATAGGTTGGCGTGACGAGAATAACATCTTCATCGACCTGAACAGGATTCGTATCCCCTGCCTTTATGCGCTCGTTGATGTTTAATAGCTCGACACCTAACGCATCTGCAATACACTTTGCGATGTATTTGCTGTTGCCAGTACCGGAAAAATATAAGACCATTCTCAATACACCTCAATATCACCGCATAAGCGGTCAGTTACGAGATCTCGGCAGCGCTCACGATGGGCAATATGAAGAGGATGGTTTTGGAAGGCTTTCAATGCCTGCTGGCTTTCTAGTTCTGAGTAGAATACGAGATCATACTCGCCACCCGCTGTATTGGTATTAATCTCAGCACAAAGCAAGCCATCAATATGGTCAACCAACGCAGCAACGGAGTTTTGCAAAAACTCAAGAGCTTCAGTTTCTTTGTGCTCGGCCTTAACGGAATCAGTATATTTCCAAAACAGAATGTGACGAACCATTGGCGAATTCTCCTCGATATAATGTGTACTCTTATTATACCATGATTTTTCCTTCGGTTAAAGATTCCGGGGCTGGGCCAATAAACAAATTTATAAGGATGAATAAAAACAAGCGCTCTATAGTTAAAAATTGAACATTAGAGCGCTTGTCTGTTTCTATGTATGCTTATTTTGCTCGAACTATCGAGCCGGAATAATTATTGGTCTCCAAGATCCTCGCCATTCGAGGCGATAACTTGCTTGTACCAGTAGAAGCTGTCCTTGGGAAGACGCTTATGTGTGCCGTTGCCAGCGTCATCCTGATCAACGTAGATGAATCCGTAGCGTTTGCTCATTTCGGAAGTGCTGGAAGAAATCAAGTCGATTGGACCCCAGGTAGTATATCCAAGAATATCACAGCCATCTTCAGCAGCAAGCTTCATTTGGCGAATATGCTCCCGGAAATAGGCAATACGATAATCATCATGAATCTTGCCGTCTGTACCCGGAGCTTCTACAGAACCCATACCATTTTCCAAAATGAAGATGGGTTTGTTGTAGCGGTCATACATCTGGTTGCAAACAATACGAAGACCAACCGGATCGATCTGCCAACCCCATTCGGTTGCAACAAGTTTATCGTTTTTCAGACCGCCGGACATATTGCCGCCAGTCATCTGCTTGCCGATGGTAGAGGCTGCTGTCAGGATAGACTGATAATAGGAGAATCCCACAAAATCAACAGTACCCTGCTGCAATAAGGCGTCGTCTTGAGGTTCTTTCTGGAGCGTTATGCCGTTTTTCTCAAAATACTTATTGAAGAAATAAGGATATCGACCTTTTGCCATCACATCAATAAAGCCCAGATTCGTGAACTGGTCAAAGGATTGGTTTGCAAGTACATCGTTGGGGTCGGTAGAATACGGATAAGTCGTCAGGTCAGCAATCATGCAGCCAATCATGAAGTTTGGATTGATTTTCTTTGCATCGATGATTGCCTTAGCAGACGCGATAAACTGATTATGTATACCGTTCCAGCGCTTTACCTCGTAGTCTTTTCCCTCTCCAGAGACCATACCCAGTGTTTTGAAGGGCGCCTTCAAGGCCATATTGATTTCGTTGAAAGTAACCCAATATTTGACCTTGTCTTTATAACGAGAAAACAGGCAATGGGCATACTTACAATAAATATCAATCAGCTTTTTGTTTTCCCAACCGCCATACTGCTCCCAAACAGCAATGGGAGGATCGAAATGCGAAATCGTAATTAACGGTTCGATGTGGTATTTTAAGCATTCATCGACCACGGCATCATAGTAGGCTAATGCAGTCGGATTCGGTTCTGTTTGTTCAAGATTAGGAAACAAGCGTGCAATGGAGATAGAAAAACGAAATACAGTGAATCCCATCTCTGCAAATAAGCGGATGTCTTCTTTAAAGGTATGGTAAAAGTCGATGCCCCAGCGTTTGGGGTAGTCAGACACAGGAGCAGTCTTTGCTTCATCGATGATCTCTTGCGTCACATATGCCTGACGCATCGCCTTGCGTTGGGCTGGATCGATGGCCTTGATGACCTCGGGAAAAGTCATAACTTTACCATTGATATCCCATGCGCCTTCTGCCTGGCATGCAGAAATCGCACCACCCCACAAGAAATCCTTTCTAAATCCCATTGAATCACAACCTTTTGATTAACATTTTCAGATTATCGCTCTGGAGTCTTCCCCATGTACTCACCTAAACGTGCATCAGAATAGATGAGGTTTACGGTCTTATAGAAATGCTGGTAGCCATCATCACCTACGTAGGAGTGGAACGGCTTATCCTGTTTATAGTTGCGGGGCAACTCATCCTGCAGGCATGTCAGCAGATCCTCAACATACTGCATATCGATGGGAATCTTACCGTGTGCAGACAGAAGCGTCGTAACCTCGTCACGACGCCGCAGCAACTTCTCCATGCTGTAAATTGCATCCATGAACGGAGCCTGACGGTCTGAACTGAAGAAGTACCAAATATTATGCTCGGTAACCTGATCGCCCGTGAACAAGCGCCCGGTTTCCTTTTCCAACAGCATAATATGTCCATAACTGTGGCCGGGCGTATGGATAACTTCCAAATGCTTTCCGCCCAAATCAATGATATCGCCCTCATTTACAAAGTGAGGTGTTGTATTCTCCGAAATTCGAGTGTTCAGGAAAGTGTCTTTATCAATGTAAGGCTCGAACTTAGGTGCTTTCTTGATGCGATATTCATAAGAACTACGACGCATTTCTTCAGTATCGTTACAGAGTAGTTTGCCGTAGTCCAACGGATGCAGCCAAACGTCAGAAAAATGGTTCGCGCCCAATCCGTGGTCAGGGTCGCCATGACTGATTACCAGCATGACAGGAAGGTCGGTAATCTGGCGGATGATAGGATTGATATCCTCGTATCCATAGCCGATATCAAATAACAGAGCCTTATCCTGCCCCAGAAGTAGGTAGCAGTGTACACTATCTGTTTCAGTAATGACCCACAGATCGGGGGCCAACTGTTCGACTATATTCAGTGGTGTGGATAGCATTATGTCGCTCCTTAGGTTGAAAAAATATATGGTTTAATTGGTATTAATGTGGGGGCACACATACCATGTGTACCCCTACATTAATAAGTCAGATTAATATTTCAAGCTTCCTTTGCGGTAGTATAGCAGCTGTCGTCAAAGCCCAGAAGCCAAGTTGCAGCAAAGGCAACCACGATGGTCAGAGCCGCAGCGGCGATGGCAAAGTAGAAGTTGCTCATGCTGCCATCCGGATTCAGGAAGATAGGCATCGTGAAGAAGGACGGTGCGCCGAAGCTGTACACACGTACTTGGAAGATAGCACAGAAGATTGCGTTGGCAATGCAAGCAATCCAAGTGGCATACAGGGGACGCTTCATGCGTACGCAGATACCGTAGAGGGTAGGCTCAGTGACGCCGGCGAGGAAGGCAGTCAGGGCGCAGGAACCGGCCAGGGATTTCAAGTTGGGGTTCTTACTCTTCAGCAGACAAGCCATTGCTACGCCGAACTGGGAGAAATTCATACCGATGAAGGCGACGAACATCATATTGTCATAGCCTACAGTTGCAAAGGCGGTCATAACGAGCGGAAGCAGGGCTAGATGCATACCAGTCAGAACCAGCAGCGGGCAGAGGCAACCAACAACCAACACAGAAAATCCGGGAGCCACACTGTTGATGCCACCCAATGCAGCGCAAAGCAGATCACCGCAGTAACCGCCGATAGGGCCAGTGACGCAGAGCATAATGGGAATCATTATCAGCAGATTGACAAAGGGCTGGAACACAAAGCGGATAGCATTGGGCACGATTTTAGCCACAAATTTTTCGACGTAGCTGAAAACAAAAATCGTCAGTACAATGGGAATCAGGGTTGAAGTGTAACTCACGGCCTTGACCGGAAGACCAAACAGAGTAACCGTCTCGCCGGCCTCAGCAAACCCAGCGAGGGTAGGACTTACAAGCAGGGCACCCAAGAAGACGCTGATAATGACGTCACAGTTAAACCGCTTGGCGGATGTGTACGCTGCCAATACTGGCAGGAAGTACAGTGCGCCGTTACCGATCATGCTCAAAATGGAATAAGTCGAGCTCTCGGTACTCAGGTCACACCAATTTGTTAGGATAATAAGCAGCGCCGAAATCAAACCGCTGCACATGATAAGCGGCGTGACCGGGCCAACAATGGATGCAAGGACACCCAGTACACGGGAGAAAATGTTCTGCTTCGTATCGAGGTTTTCGTTAACCGTAGAGGAGGTCACGAAATGATAACTGCCCATGATCGCATCATAGGCCTTGGACACATCGTTGCCGATGATAACCTGGATGCCGTCGGGTGCCGTTACTGCCCCCATGACCCCGGTAATGCTCTTGATGCCTTCGAGGTCCGCTTTCGATGCATCCTTCAACGTAAATCGCAGCCGTGTAGCGCAGTGGAGCAGCTTCGAGACGTTGTCTTTGCCGCCGAGCTTTGTGACGATGCTGTCACCAAGCTTTTTGTAGTCTTTTGCCATAAGTTTTTCCTCCTACTATTGTCTTTTGTGCGTTATGCACCCTTTTCTTCATTATAGTACGGAGGCATATAAATAGAAACACTTTCATTTTCGCCACTAATGACGAAACGAGGTGCATTGAAACCGTAAACTAAGTATTTTCCTGCAACAGCTGGGCGACACGATCAAAAAAGGCTAAAATACTCCCCTGCCCGCCATAGTTTGCATACAGGATCATGGTTATATTCTTTCCTTCGTAGTGTACAGCCTCTGGTAGTGTCAGAAATCGTAGTGTATTGACACTACTATGTTTTAACTGTGTGACGCAAAGAAGGTTGACACCTACACTTCGAATGGAGGCTCCTTGTGCGCGTAGAGAAAGTAATTTGGGTAGAGCTTGCGCCGTCTCAAATTCCTGTAAGGCAGGATACGCTATTTCCATGGCATGTTGCCGCTCTTTTTTACGTGATGCATAGCAATTTGAGATAACACTGCGAACGAATTCCAGCTGGCGGTCTGTGGGGAAAATCGAAATAGAAAGAAAATCTGGAGATTCCAACGCTAAGTCGGGTTCTGTTGTTAGGTGTACAGCATAGTTCTGTAAGTAGTGGGCAGGATCTTGTTCATAGACATATTGAGGGACTGCCTCGATTTTGCCAATGATTTCTGCGTTACGTTGTTTCAAGTGATGCTTTGTGGTGTATAAGATTGAGGCACTGGCATTGCTGACAAGTAAAACATCTACTTTTGAACGAAGTTCTTGAATAGCTGCAGCAACATATAGAACTACATAACCAAGCTCTGCATCAGGAATCTCTAATCCCATAGCTGGTTCCAGACCGGTTTTAACCAAATGCACTTCTAAAGGGTAACTGGCAAACAACTCTTTTGTATAGTGGCCAACATTGTTACGTTCGGCCATGATTCTGCGGCGCATTCGTTTCAGATGGTCAGCCAGATTTCTCTGCAGCGTGCCTGTAAACTGCAGATGTAAGCCTGTCGCACGTAATACGTTTTTCTCGAAAGCTCGAATCGTTCGTACCGACTCGGAATCCTGACTTGGCTGTTTGATTATGAGGTTAAGCTCATGGCTGCGAGTACGAATCAAAGCCTGCTCTGCGGGATCTAACATATAACCCAGTTCAGCATAGATCCGATTAGTCAGTTCTTGAACAACGACAGCAGTGCGCTTTTCCGGTTCAACTGTGTCAACTCGCATGCCCAATTGCGAGCGTAGAATACCGATGGAAATGAATCGGACAAAATCCTGAAATGCTTGCCCTGTTATAATAATATGGTTACGAACAAGAATTTCCGGCAGAATGGTTTGAATACTATTCTGAAGCTTAGGCAATTCAGCAAGCTGAGGCATCTGAAGCATGGCAGGGTAGTCCAAATCCTCATTCATTAATTTTGCACACATCAAGCGCTTGGATTCCTCGCAAGCATCAATCCAAAGACCATTTCGCGCAGATACTATTAGTTGAGCGCCACGATTTCGAGAGGCAATACGCTTGGCCTGAGCTAAGTTGACATTGATAGATGTTCTGGATAAATATAGCTTTTCTGCGATTTCCTCAATATGTAAATGCTTTGTTTCAAAAAGAAGCAATATCAGAATGGCCTTTGGGGTGCTGTATCGATCTCGTGGTGCGATGACTCGCTGTTCTTCAAACTCGGGAATTTCGACTTGTGGGTTGAGTCGATACCCAAGACGATTGTTGGTAAGAATGAGAGGCTCTCGTGTAGCACGATTAATAGCCTTTATGTCGTTTTGAAGAGTCTTTTTGCAAACTCCAAGCATTTCCGAAATCTCCGAGCCGGAAATCCAGTTGGCCTGACTTGTCAAAGTTGCGAGGATTACCTTTTGCCTGTTTGTGAATTCTGCCATTTTCGGTACACCTTGAGCTTTTTATCTTTTTTGGAGCAAGGAATGATAGATTGTTTTGTTGTGACGATTATAATTTATTATATCATGGTTTTGGCGCTCATTAAAGACTCTGAGATTAGAACGGCTAAAAGAAATAGGCATTGCCCAAACTGTGCAATGCCTATTTACGAGTGAGTAGTTAAAATGCAAATGCTACGAATTTGCGGCGAACGCGGTTTGCAAGATCCTCTGCGGTTTCGGCAAGGTTTGTGACAGTCTTTTTGACGAACTTGACAGCTTCACGGCGAAGAATTTGTGTCCCGCGAACACATAAATCAGTAACGCCAGTACCGACCATACATCCAATGGTTCCTCCTATAACAGTACCGATAGCAGCTCCAGGGCCACCCAATAGTGCGCCAATCTCAGCACCCTTTACAGCCCCATATCCCATTGCAGCTAAACCACCAACTGCAGAAACAGAGGTGCGTTCCATTTGTTCTAGTCCGTCAATCGGAGACAGTTCACCTTTTCCAACTTTGATACAAGTTTTTACATTCTCGACTGCCACGAAAGCAATGGTGGAGAAGACAGCAGCGGGGGTTCCCTTCTCGATGAATTTGATAATGCCCTTTTCAACAGCAACTTTTAATGCGGCGGCAAGCGCGGCCTTAATTCCAAAGTCAGCGCCACCTTCTAGTGCAACTAAAAGTTCATCAGACGCATGAACTTCTTCTTTGTTTACGGTTTTGATCACTACATCAATGCCCGTATTAAACACTGCTCCCATAAGGGCAGCAATACCAGCCTGTTTGGCAATACCTTTTGCCAAGTCTTTCATTGCATACTCATTCCAATTGAGGTCGTTCCACTTACCGCTTTGAGCCTCTTCTTGGAGTGTTTTCATGTCTATTTTGGATTTAGGGATGCTACTTGTACCATCTGGAGCGGTTATGTGATCTGTGGCCTTAATACCCTTTGCAGCGATTTCGCCAAGTTGGTCTTCAGGAACGAGTTTTTGCTGACCACGGTAATTGCCATGCTCGAAGGCTTTGATAGTAGCATCTGCATTTTGGCAATATTTGGATTGATACTTTTTGACAATATCGCCAAATTTATCAACGATAACGACATCGACGGAATTCTTATTATAAACGCCACCTTGAGGTTTTAAAGCGATAGCTCGAAATGGACTGCCAGATGCTTTTGCATTTAGATTAAATAGTTGAGCATGCATCTCTTCGGCCAAAAATCCGTCGAGGCAAGGGTTTTGGCTTATTGTACCGTCAATATTGGTGATGGTATCCCGTAATGCTGCGTTGGCCTCCTTTAGAGCTTCGTCTAATCCAGTAAGATAAGACGCAGACTGATATGTAGTAGCATGGGAGAATGTTTGTTTAATAAACGAGGCAAACCAACATTCTTTGCCACGCCCTGCCGATGCGGCCTCTTCTAGGCTATCATTACACGATTCCGTGGTATTAAGGCCTTCAACAATCTCGTCTGCCCATTTAGAGAGTTCTGAAGAATTGGTATTTGGTAAGTCTTTTTGTAAAAGGGGTGGAAGCCAGTCCTTAGGATTGTCTTTTTTGTGTTCTACACCAGCAGCAATGTATTTTTGCAGCGTTGGTTGAAGTTGTGTAGATAGATCTTCCACATTACTTGGCCCCTCAATTAAGAGAATATTGCAGTTGTCATCCATTGTCTTTATTTTCCTCCAAACAAACCCTTATAAAATCCCATTAAAAAGGGTGATGTGACTCCAGAATATATTGGACTCCCCGCTAAATCAGAAGAAACGTAATCAGGAGATGATGTGCTACTGGATGTGTTTTCGTCTGTTTTCTTACTGGCGTTCTTTATATCCATTTTATCTGTTATTTCGCGAATGGATTTTATTTTATCCTTCAACGTACAAGATATTGACTTTGTATTTTCTATTGTCTTTACAAGATCCTCTGTCGTAATTTCATCCTTTCTGGCAATGAAAGCAGTTTCGATTGTGTCTTTTACGACAGCCTCCAAGTCAGCACCGTTAAACCCCTCGGTCCTTTTTATAAGGGCAGTCAGATTGAGGTTCCTATTCCATTTATGCCGCTTTTTGAGATGGATTTCAAGAATTTTGCGTCGTTCCTCCTCGTTTGGCAGGTCAACAAAAAATAGCTCGTCAAAACGTCCTTTCCGCAGAAACTCAGGAGGTAAGTGAGAAACATCATTAGCGGTAGCAACAATGAATACAGTGTTATCTTTTTCTTGTAACCAAGTAAGAAATTGGCCGAACAAGCGAGTGGTAACATCGCTTCCACTGCCGTTGCCGCCTACGCCAGAGAAGGCCTTCTCGATTTCATCAATCCATAAGACACAAGGGCTGATTGCTTCTGACAGGGTCAAGGCTTTACGCATATTCTCTTCGGACTCGCCGACATATTTTCCTAACAGGCGACCTACATCAAGACGAACAAGAGGAATTTCAAAAAGCGCAGCAGTTGCTTTTGCAGTAAGACTCTTACCACAGCCAGGCATGCCAATTATCATGATACCCTTAGGCACATCCACGCCATATTTAATTGCCTTATCGAGGTTTTTAAAAACATATGCCTTCTTCTTCAGCCAGTCTTTTAAGTTTTCAAGACCGCCAATGTCATCGACAGTTTCATTGAAATTGACAAGCTCCAGCATGCCGTTTTTCTTGATAAATTGTTCTTTTTCACGAAGAATGAGCGCCCGATCATTCTCGTCTACACAACCACCGTCTTGATATGCAAGGTTTAAAATTTGCTCAATTTGAAACTCGTTTAAGCCTTTAAAAGATAGCGCAATACTGTCGACAGTATCGTTAGGGATCGTAATCTCCATGTCGTTGGCAAATTGCAAGATTTGCTGGCGAATTTGAGGGATTCCGGGCACAGGCATATCAAATAGTGTGATATAGTTTTCAAGTTCTTTAGGAATGACTTTGGTAGCAGATTCAATGAAAATTGTTTCTGAAAAACGCTCGTTATATAGATTGTTTTCGGCAATTCGCTTCAGAAGAGCAATGACTTTTGGATCGTCGAGTTGTTCGTGAATATCTTTCAGCACTAGGAATGTGGGTTGATCGTATCCCTCATCCATAGTGGTCTTTAAGAATTCTTCAAGGGAGCACTCTTTGAGGGGGCATTTTGTTTTGAAGTCAACAAGACCTAGGGCGTTATTAAATTCAATACATTTGACACTTGGATCGATTTGACTAATGGCTTTATCAATAACGGTGAAATCAAAGTGTTTAATGTAGATAATTGGATATAGGGCGTCTACATATGAGGCAAGCTGATTTATAACGGTATCATTCATGAGATTTATACCTCCATGTACCGAATAGATGTGGTCACACTGTTGCTTTCATAATCAATTCCGTCAAAAATCAGGTATTTCTCGTTGACATTGGCCCATGTGTAAGAACGTGTCGAATCTCCTTGTGGTCGGACTTTATCTCCGGAGCCAATACTAATTATCATAAATTGTTTTCCCTTGGGTTCAAGATCGTGCCAATACTGATCGGTTTGCTGAGAATATGTCTTTAAATCATCGCCCAATTCAGATTTGAATGTGGATTTACTTGGTAATTCACATATCATTTTGTACATTGTGCGCTTATCTTCGGCCAAGTACTTGTTGTCCGATGATACATCGTCATCGCTCGGCATGTAGAAACTACGAGTATAAGGGTTCATGAGCAGACACATGACTGCAAGAGCAGATTTTTCGTAGAACAGATAAAACACTCTTCGATAATCCAACTCGAAGAATCTCCTATAATTAGACGATATAGCGGTGAGAAGAGCCTTGATTTGTGCTGCATTCTGACCGGAAGATACGAGGATGGAGTTTACGCAGTTGAGATAGCCCTGCCGACATTCCTCAACTGCCTCATTTTTGGAATGTTCAACCTGAGCATAGCCTTTTAGGTTTTCTTCACGGGTTTTCAGATATCGATAGATGTATGTAGCTTTTTCCACTTCTTCGTGAGTTAGCCCTAAGCCAAAAATCTCCTGAAGATTGTCGATAACAATGAGAGGATCCTTGGAATCTATTGAGTCTACCTTCGTGAGTTCCTGCTGATAGTTGTGAACTTTAAGCCACTTCTGTAATAAGCCCGTGTAGTAATAGTCTACGAGATCTTCTGCATGAAAATGATTCTGAATATCTTCAATTGTCCTGATAGGATGTCCACCTAAAAGTAGATTAAACTTGATAGTCTTTGCCATTTTAAGATTCCTCCTGTATCAAAAGTTATAGGCAACGTCATTTTTGACTTTATTTAAGAGTTGGATTTCTTTTAGCCACTGATCGTGCAACTCCTGCGGCCCTAATACTGTAACTCGGCTTCCCTGACTTAACAGCCACATCAAAATCCCCTTGCCAAACGTCTCTGCCTTTACGGTATAGCTCCCATCACTATTCTGCTTGACTTCTGCAGTTGGAAGTCTGTCCAAAACAGATTCAATAGCTGGCCCAGAGTAAATGAATTCGACAGTCTGAGGGATACCTCCGTACATAAAAACATTGCGATTCTTGTACTCCCCTTCTTTGAAACGGTCTTTATACGGAATATCGAATTTTTCGTCAAGGACTTCTACTGATGTAATACGGTCAAGGCGGTATACAGTCGGATACGGATCATTGGACTTCTCAAATTCGGTGCGCTTGGCCTTGTCGGCAATGAACGCCATGACGTAGAAGTAGTATTCTGAGAATAGCAGCCCTACAGGCTCAATTTCTCTGGTTACTTCACTGTTGTCTTTTCGTACATATGCAATTTTTAACTGGTTTTGTGACTGGATAGCCTGTGCGATCTCCCACAGCGCATCCATATTGGGAGACTTGTGTGCAGGCTCATGATAGTTAAACAGTTCATTGGAGATAAATGAGTGAATAGCTTTATACTTTTTGGGCGGAACACAGTGGTTCATCACCTTGTTTACAAGAGACTTTAACTCCTTAGCATCAAAAGCACGACTCTCTAACAGAATTTTGCAGATGGCGAGCATCTCCCCCTCGCTGATATGAGTTATTTCTTCAGTAACCAGCCGATAACCATTAGCCGCTCTATCAAATTCTATGGTCTGAAGCATACCATGCTGAGTGGTCTGTTCGGAGAGAAAATCACGTATGCTGTCAATATCTCTCTGAATAGACTTCTCATTGACCCCGTACAATTCTGCTATTTCTTTTTTATTGATAACTTGACCATTCTGAAGCGCTTGGTACATCTCAAGAACTCGATTACTTTTGGACATCTTATCACCTATTTTCTTGTAGGTCATCTCTTACGCTTATTATAGCACGTGGGAGAGTTAAACTCTATGATTTTTGATGATTTTACATATAATATTTTCAACAATACTATGGCGGGTTGTGCTAATGTGACATTAGTGCTTGTGCGGTCATGATTGCAAGAATCACACTGGCGATGAGCATGATGATTATCATTGTAACCATGACACGTACTGTAAATTGTAATGCCGTAAGTAGGTCCTTGTAATACCGCAATGAACCGATAAACAATACTGCGGTGGAGGTAATGCATAGTACGGCAGTACTTTCTGTAGTTGGCGGTGTTGGCATAAGTGTTCTGACCTCTTTTGTGGTTATTCTATGTATAGAATAGCAAACGAGATGGACAATAAATGTATATCAGATATATTATGATAAGAAAAATAGGGCAACCCAATGTTTTTTCTGCATTGAGATTGCCCTTAAAGATTATGTAAGTTATATATTATGGTGGAGATAATGTGATTATATTATTCCAAGTGCCCGCTTAATCGCTTCATCGAAACTTTCGCAAATCCTATGAACACTCCGATACTGCCCAGTGTACTTCTTGCACTGCTCATGTGTAATCATCGGTGTGCCATAAGAAATATTATCAATGCGAACATCGACAGTACGCTTGCCATTGCAATACTCAGCGGGAAAATTTTCCAGGATATAAGGGCCGTAGATTACAGTGCCGTACGCATACACTCCACTTGGATAGTCGTTGCACTGTCGGCCAACATGGAGAATGACGATGTCCCCTATTTGCATATCGCGTGTAGCCATGAAATGCTCAACATGCCCTGCCCCTTTTACATTATTAAACATGTCCCATTGCCGAAGATTTACAGGCTCGATATATATTGCCACTGGTTACTCCTTCATAGCACATCTTTTGGGTGTAATGCTCAATGTGACCTTTCCATAGCAGCTGGATCATTGTGATAACGGTGACTGAACATTGCGATAATACGAACTATTTGTATTATACCATATTCGCTGACGCAAAACAAACGACTTTGGAAGAAAATGAAAGTTGTTATTTCTGTGCAAATTCACAAAAATTGCTGAGAAGCCTTCGAAGTCCAAATTATGGGATAGACAGTTTGGTAGAATATAAGTAGTAAAAGCGATTCAAAAGCAACCAAGCAATCGTGATGCTTTTGCTCGATAGGATGATGAAATTTATTCGGAGGTACAGATATGACGCAAAAAGAGATTATAAGTATAATGGAACGCTGCTCCTGTGGTACGCGGATAGAATGGATACGAAGCCACGATGAGGCTGAACATCGTGGCGTAGTAGACACGTACTGTCCCCAGAATGGAAAGGAAGATGCGTATTTGGCTGTCATTGAACCGGGGCATTTTATCCCGGTTCTCGGAGCAGGAGAAATTGAGGCTATTAGGATTTTGGAGGAAAAGAAACATGGAGCCTAACTACGTATTGAGAAACGCGGAGATGGATCGTATTGCAGAAGCATTTTCTGGATACATCCATCGTCACCCTAGTCTGGATCTGCTTTGGTCAGAGAAGGTAGGGTATGTTTTGTTAACGGTAAATCATAAAAAACAATGTGCAGAAGAAGAACACAGCTTCAGAACTGCTGAAACTCTCGCTTATCGTATGTTTGGGGAAATTGTGACTGATGTCGCGTTGGAAACAGGTGGAGAACACTGGCATACAGAGCTGGATGAGGAAGAAACGGAAGAAGTTTGGATGCGATGGGCTCCATTTTTGGAAATACTGCCTGAGTACAGATATGTTTGCGAGGATATTCTGGCCGGTAATGTTGCATACGAAGAATAGTTGCAGAGGGAAAGATGGTGGCACTGATGGAAAAGAAGAGTCGGTGTATTAGTAGTACTGGCGAGCGTGATGATAATGTTTCTGGTTGGATAGCGATGTTATTCCTTGTGGTTGTTGCAATCGTTGCCGCATTTATATTACTCGCCATGTGAGATGAAAGAAACCGATGTAACGTGCAAATAATGCTGAATAAAAATTCAGTGAAATTCCGCTCAGCGTTTTTTGCTGATACGCAACAGCCATCCCGTCAACTACCCCCACCTAAAGGAGGGGGCTTGTGGTCCCGCAGGACTACAATTAATTCCCACTTAACCGGGTTGTTAGGCACGGAATCAACCGTACGACCGTAGCTCAATGGGCTTTCTCCGCCGTTGTGAGCGGTATAGCGAGTGGTGAGGAAATTGGTTAAGCGGGATAAGTTCCCATGAAACCAACATTACGTATATTGATTGCGGCATTGTGGTCACGGTTATGCGTAGTACCACAACCAGCACAGGTCCAGACGCGATCCGCAAGCGTGAGGTCTTCTTTTATAAGGCCACACACATGGCAGGTTTTACTGGACGGATACCACTTGTCGATTTTAGCAAAGGTCTTGCCGAGTGCTTCGAGTTTGTACTGAAGCATGACTCGGAACATACCAAAACCATTATCATTAGTGGATTTACCCAACTTCAGAGTTCTTGCCAGATTTCGGAGATTAAGATCTTCCACATAGACAGCATCGTACTGCTTGGCTATCGCAGTACTCAGCTCATGGCAGAAGTTCTTCCTCTGGTTAGCGATTTTCTCATGCAGAAGCTGGACTTTATGCTTTTGCTCTTCGTAATTCTTGGAGCCGTACTTCATACGGGAAAGCTTACGCTGTTCCTTGGCGAGTTTCTCTTCAGACTTACGGTAGAAGCGTGGGTAATTAGCTGCATTGCCATTGCTGTCAACATAGAAATCATGGGAAGAATAATCTAGTCCCAAAGACTTTTCTTTTGTTACGGCAACGGGATTTACTTCTTCCGTAAACGCAAACAACACGGAAATGAAGTACTTCCCAGATTTTGATTGCTTTACGGTAGCAGACTTGATCTTCCATCCATTACCGGGAGAGCGATGTTTATTGATTTTGATATCACCAACTTTGGGTAAATGGATATGGTCTTTCCCTAGCTGGATGGTTGGTTTGACTTTACCAGTGGCTTTATTCTTGGTAAGCTGATTGTTCGTTGTATAAGATTTTCTGGCCTTTTTCTTACTTTTAAAATTTGGCGCACCAACAGCAGGTTCCTTCAAGTACTTTGTACGAGCACCTTGCAAATCGAGTTGAGTATTCGCTAGAGCCAAGCTGTCAACTTCCTTTAGGAAAGAGTACTGACCCTTGTATTTTGCTGGGGTAGGAATAAAAAATACCCCTGCTGCGTCAAGGAAGTCTTGTGCATCACCGAGCATTTGATTCCAGATAAAACGAACACAGCCAAAGGTTCGTGCAAGCAGATTGGCCTGTTCGTCAGTTGGATATGCTCGATATTCGATTGCCCTGTTCATTTTGACAACAGCCACACTGCTCGCCACCTTTCGAGTAAAATATATCTATAATCTATGGTTCAATTATACCACAACCGTACAGTGTAGTCAAAATTTCGATAGACATAATAGCGAGAAATTATATTATAATTTCCTCGATAATCCAAATACCGGCGATTCATCCCCCACCTGAAGGAGGGGGAATTCTCGCCGATTTTTCTTAAAAACAAAATAGCCGTAGCTCAACAGTGCGAGCTACGGCTATAGTTTTTTAACTACGGGATTACTTATTCG
>ERZ1026858.84-NODE-84-length-47875-cov-27.561251_pt1 | contig 47875 bp, 25 predicted proteins | sample MGYA00380159_ERZ1026858 | MGnify/ENA primary metagenome ERZ1026858 (study PRJEB33269, sample SAMEA4719795) | human gut metagenome | biome: human-associated habitat; feature: organic feature; material: feces | place: Cameroon | collected 2013-10 ...
TCGTTCTCGAAAGCGGATGCAAAGGTATAGCTTTTTTCCGTATCTCCAAAACTTTTGAGCAAAAAAGTTAAGAAAATCTGCACTTTTAGGGTTGAAATTGATATACCTCAACTAAAAGCTGTGTTCGATAACGGCAACACATTAATTATATATAGTTGAGAGTTGAGAATTGGGAGTTGAGAGTTTTGGGGTTGGGAGGGGAAATTCCTAATTCCTAATTCGGACGCCTTGCCGTCCGACACAATATTTGCATTTCTGATGCTCAATACTATGAGCTCAGCGCACGACAAAATCTTTGGTGCGAAATTCTCGAGTTTTGAGCGGTTTGAGCTAATACGCTTGCGCACAGTAGGTTATGCGATTTTCTGACGAAGCGTTATGAAATCAGACTCGCAAAAGAGCCGTTTTTTGATGCAATAGCGCCACTTTTACACTACAATAGTGGCACTATTATCATGCAATAGTGCCACTTTTACTGTCTAATAGTGGCACTATTGGAGTGTAAAAGTGGCGCTATCGTATGGCACGGGGGCTGTTTGCACAGCAAAACACCATAAAAACAGCAAAACGGAACTCTAGAATCAATTTTTATTTTGTAACAAGTTTTTACCGTTTAGACAATATTTGCATAGTGGGCAGGAAGACATGTTTTTTTAAGCAAGAAGACATTGAGCCATTTATTCTGCTCTTTGTCTTTTCCATCTGCCATAGAGATATCCCGAAACGCCTGCCGCGATTATTATGTAAATGGGCGAAACCCCAAATAATGCTATCAACAGACAGCAGACTATGGGTATCCAGGCGTTGCGCCATGAGATATTGGCGGTCTTTGCCATCTTGAAGCACGGAGCGGCGATGAGCGCCACTACTGCGGGACGCACTCCCTTGAAAAATTTCTCCACCCATGGATTGTCCTTGAAGTTATGGAAGAACATGGCTATGATGATGATGGCTATGATGGACGGGAGGGCTATGCCGACGGCTCCGACGATGCCTCCCCATACTCCTTTCAGCTTATATCCGATATGTGACGCCATGTCGATGGCGAAAATACCCGGCGTGGACTGCGCCACCACCATGATGTCCATAAATTCCTGCCGGTCCATCCACTTGTTGTTATCCACGAACTCGCGCTCCATGATCGGTATCATGGCATAACCGCCTCCGAGCGTGAACGCACCTATCTTGTTGCAGGTAAGGAAAAATTTGAGCAGCATATATATATAATGTATGTCTCTTTATGATGTTACAAAAAAGAAAAACGCCAGACAATAGACCTCACCGGCCTTATCTGGCGTAATTATTCTAATATAAATATTATGGTAATGTCCGATTATTATGAATAGCGCAAGATCTGACCGGGACGGAGACGCATGGTCTTCGAGATGTGGTTGAGCTTACAAATCTTGTCTATCGAAACACCGAGCTTCTTAGAGATGGACGCGAGCGTCTCACCCTTCGTAACCTTGTGATACTGCACCTGATCGGTAAGACCAGACGTAGCGCGGTCGTTGGTGGCATAGTCGTTGCGCGAGTTGGATGCGTAAGAAGAGCCGTCCATCTTTCCGCGTGCTCTTGTAGCAGCTGCCGACTCGCTGTCATACGTCGAGCGGTCGAAAGCATAATAGTCGCCTGTTACGTCCTGCTCACGGAAGTCGAACATAAGAGCGGGATTGAGAGCCACGCCGCAGAGACGTGTCTCGAAGTGAAGGTGCGAACCCGTGCTTCGTCCAGTGTTACCACCGAGACCGATGACATCACCGGCGCGAACCTCCTGGTTCTCATCCACGAGCTGCTTCGAGAGGTGTCCGTAGATGGTCTCCAGACCGTTGTTATGTCGGATGACGATATACTTACCGTATCCTCCGCCCTCGTATCTTACAATTCTGACTTTTCCTGAGAATGCCGCACGGATGGTATCGCCGATATACACCTTGATGTCAAGACCCTTGTGCTGGCGTCCCCAGCGCGAACCAAAATTACTGGTTATGACGCGGCTCGTGGTGGGCATGCAGAAATGACGAAGGTCAATCTTGTAATGTTCAGGGAGTTCTGTGGCACGGTGTGCATAGCGGTTGTCCCATCCTGCGTAGAGGTCTGTCGCGGGCGACTCCGCCTCTTCTCTCGCTGCGATATTTCGCAACATAATGGTATCGACTGCTGCCATCTTACGGTCTACTGGAGCTTGGCGGGCAAGAAGATCCTGACCATGCACCGGTATGGACGCTACGGCAAGCAGCATCGATATAGTAATCTTTTTAAGTGTCTTCTTTAAATTCATCTTCTTTAGGACTCGTTTTTTAGATTGGAACGAGTTTATCGCTCCTTCGAAAGGTAATCGTTGAACAAAAAAAGGCGTTCAACCACAAGTTTGCAACATGCACATTGCAATTTGCATTTGCGTTGCAAAGTTACGAAAAAAATCTGTCAATAAGGTAGTTTTACGTACCTCATTAACAGATTTTGTAATATCTTTAACAATTAAACTTGCTCATTTTAAACAATTTGCACTATTTAATGCATATCTTGCGCGTTTTGCCGTTATCTCGCACAACGTAGACACCCTTCTTCAAAGAGGCGCCCAAAGGCATCTGACGACCACTGAGATCGTAAATACGGACTTGCGCAGAACCATTGTCTTCCCCTACCCCACTGATGCCTGATGCTGCATCCCATACGGCATTGGCAGCACGACTTTCACCTGTGTTATAGACAGCCTTGACGCTATACGTAACGTCGGTGTCGACTGATCGGTTATCGGTATACTTCGTTGCTGTTATGGGCGATGCGTTAAGACGCAAGCCGTCACGATAGACATTATAGCCCAGAAGCTTCAGACCTGTTCCTGCCTTGCGGTACTTTATGTCATCCACGAAGAGAATGTACTGGTCCTTCGACGTGCAGCGGAGAGCGAAATAGCGTGCTCCCTCCGGAAGGTCGGCAGAATACTGCGTCCACTGTCCCGGAACGGTAATCGTGGAGCCTACCTTCTTGAACGAACCTATGGATTTTCCTTCCACAGAACACAGCACCTCCATCTGTTCCTGCGTGCCGTAATAGTTGTTGTTGGGGCTGCATGCCCAGAAGGTGATGGTCTGCGCTCCGTCCACCTCCGGCGAGATAAGCCAGTCGTCGTTGGCGGTATAGCGTCCGGCACTGAATGCGGCTGCCACCTGCGAGCCTGAATGCGTCGGGAAATACAACGGGCTAAGACTGACGGCAGAGGGGTTGAACACCTGGAACGCCATCGGAGCCTCCACATTGTCGTACTGCACGAAGTCGCCCGAACCGTCCTGAATGCCGAGCGTGGACGCCCCGTCGATGTCCATCAATGTCCACTCACCGAAATGGCTGATGGTGAAGGGCACGTACGACTCGAAGTCTTCCACCACATCCTCAGCCTCAGCTCCATTGCTGATGCCCTCCGGCTCACTCCAAGAAAGCGCCACCGACTGCATATCGTCAGCAGCCTCAGCCTTGGCGTCCTTCACGAAAGGACGACCGGGAAGGACTGTGACGACAACATTCTTCGACACATTGTCCGAAGCGTCCTCATCCGAATCCCACGCAATCTCAGCATGATACAGACTGGAGAGAGCTGCGTCAGAGTTGGGCGCGTCCTTCAGTTCCACGTCTGTGTTCTGCCCTGCGGCAAGTTCGTCAACGTGCGTCTTGCCGACAAGCGTCTCGCCACGATAGAGACAAATGTCGAAGTCGGCAGCGTCCTTATCGCCCGTGTTGCTGATATTGGCAAACACCGTAACGTCGTCGCCTACGCTAACCTTGTCAATCATGGCGCTGACGTCGCCCATCGTAAGATTAAAGGACAGTGGGTCGTCCACGTTTATCTGGTCTACATAAAGCGGCACGATGGACGTAAGGTCTTCGGTATTGCCGCCCACACCTGTGAAGATGAGCTGCACGTATTCGTACGAGCGAAGGTCAGAAAGGCTGTAGCTATATTTCAGCCAGCGGCCGTCGTTGTCTTCACCGTCGAAATCGTTGGGCAGAATGTCGTCGAGCTGATGGCGCTTGCCGTCAGGAGTACGCAGAGCCACACGCAGATGATGGATGGAACGCTTCATGTTCCATACATAGAACGTGAGACGCGGATTACGCGTGTCCTTCAGCGTTATCTTCGGTCCGATAAAGTCAGAGCTGGCACCTGTGGTAACCGTAGAGAATGCTATGAAGCCGTTGTCAAGATCGGCAGCATCGGCGTATGTGCCGTACTGCATGATGTTCCATTCTGCAAGTGCACTCATCGAGCCGTACCAAGGACCACGCTGCATGCTGCGCTTTGCGAACGATTCGGCATAAGGCACAGCGTAAGGCTTGCCCACGAAGATGGTGTCCGTGGATGCGGCGATGCCCTTGCCCTGCTGCGTGCGCGGCGTGATGACATACCATGCCAGCCGCTGCTCGTCGCCCGTCATTGTCATCTGCTCCGAGAACGAAGGTTCGCTGACCGTGGTGCTCTTCAGCGAGCTGCCATCCACATTGGCGATGTTATACTTCAGAGAAGCCTTGTCTATCAAGCCTCCGTGCTTACCCTTTGATGGAGCATCCCAAGAGGCAGTCACCTGTCCGTCATCAGAGCTACTGATTCTAAGGTTCTCGACAGCACCGGGCTGGTCCAGTCCCACATACGTTGAGACGGTGACCGTCTCGCCTTTGCCTACGGCGTTCTCTGCCGTTATCTCATAGCTGACAGTTCCGTCAGCTGAAGGTGTGTCGGTCATCTGGCAGATATCGCCGGGGATGATGTTCGAGAATGTCTCCACCACCTTATTGTCCGTGAGTCGCTTCACGGTGATATGCTTCAGGTTGGCGGTCAGCGTCTCGCCACCCATATTCACCACGGGAGCCTTGAACGAAATCTCCACCTTGCGGTCCGTGCTTGCACCAACCGGCTCTGCCTTTGCCTCCGTCACAGCACCCGGACACTTCACCGAACCGATGCACTTCACCTTGAGGTTGTCCAGATACAGATAACTGCCCTCGGCATACAGACTCAAGGCATGCACACCGATGTGGCAGGCACCGTCATGCTTCGGCGCGAAGACAGCCGACAGCGTGCGATAATTGACATTATCCACCTTCGTAGGAGCGAGAACCGTCTGCGTCAGGCTTGTCGCCTCCGCCTTCTGTCCGGCAGCCACAGCCACTGTCTCACAGTAGCCTTCCTCCGCCTTTACGTCCATCGACACCTGATAAACCGAATCCTTGCTAAGATTAAACGCCGGCGTAACGAGCCAGTCGTCATCGTCGAGTCCATCCTGACTGACACCGCAGATAAAGCAGTCGCCGAAGAACTGCCAAGTCTCGTCGTCTTCATTGGCATCAATGACGGTCATGGTCTTGGCAGCCACTTCGTCATTGAACGGCTGGTCGTACGGTAGCTTCAGAGCCGAACCCACCTGCACCACATTGGTGCGAACCTTGTCGCCGTACTCGCCAGCCACCTTCGCAGCCACCTCATAATAATAATATCCCATCTGCAGGTCTGCCACTTCCTTGTCGTCGAAGGATGTGGCGCAGCCATCGTACACCACCTTGGCATCGGGCTGACGCGTGACGGTGTAAGTGACGAGCGACGGATCGAAATAGCCGTCATGATTGCCTCGCTGCGGAGCTGTCCACGACACGCTTACCGTCCGTGCGTCCTTCATTACAGCCTTCGGCGACACGGCATTCACCACATCGCTGCCCGCCCAGAAGTCGCAATAGGCGAACTGGCTGCGTCCCGCGCTGTTGGTAGCCACCGCTTTCATGTGGTGCATGCCACGTGTGAGCGTCAGCGCAGCCTCAACACCGGCTCCTGCCTGCGACTGTCCTTCCTTAAGCAGACTGCCGTCCAACCAAAGCTTATAGCCCAGAGACGAGGCGAGATTGCCGCCGCCAGCCGTACGGTCCGGCATTGCGATGAGCGCCTTGCCTGTCAGCGACGTTCCAGTGAGCGAAGCCTTCAACGATGCGGGACGTGCAGGAGCATTGTCGTCGGCATACGAGCCGGTGGTATATATACCCGTAAACTCATATCTGTCAGGTATGGTGGTCAGCGTAGTAACAGTTCCGTCAGTGAGATTCACCTCACATATCTCCGGACTCTCATGCGTATAGTGAGGCGTCATCGCCCAGAGCATACGTCCCGAAGGATAATCGAACGTGGCACTCTGCGCATACTTCACCGTCTTGCCTGTCTGACCTATCTCGGTCAGAGCGCCGGTGGTCTTGTCCACGCTGTAGAGCATGCCGTAGATACTGATGCCGTAAAGCCGTCCGTCCTTCGTGGCAGCCAAAGCTATAAGCTCCTGCTTAAGGTCGGCTATCTTCGAGGAGAATCCTGTGACGGTGTTAAGCGTACCGAAGAAGTAGCCGTTAGTGGTGGCACTCTCACGGAAACATCCATACACACGGTCCGTCGTAGGGTCGTAGGCGAGGTCGGAAGCCACGCTCGTATAGGTGGCAAGATGGCGTTCCTCAATGAGTCGCCACCCTGCATCCACGTCGTACACGCGGAAACTGACCGTACCGTTATAGTCGTACGGCGAATAATCAACCATGTAATAGCGACCGTCTACGTATACGCCGCCACCGAAAGCCGACAGATTGTCGTCCAGCTTCACACTCTTCATCTGCGTGGCATCGTTGGCAGGGAGCGAATAGATGCCGAACGGCGCATTGCTGCCCATGTCTTCCCAACCATGTCCAAAGATCACACTGCCATATATGGTCGGCTGCGTCTGCGCGAAGGCAGAACCGCAAGCCGATGCGATGGCAAGTGTCAGAAACAATGATTTCTTCATCATGCTTTTCATTTTATTGACATTACTTTCTTACCGAAACCTTAAACGCACTGCCGTCCACCATGACGACATATACGCCCGGTTCTGCCTCTACGGTGATATGAGCTTCACCGGCGAAGGTACGTACGAGACGACCGTCCACGGTGAACATCTTCACCATTCTGCCTTCTGCGCCGCTTATCTCCACACAGCTCTTTCCGCCGCTTACCACAACGGCTGCTGCCGAGGCGTCATTGATGGCAGAGAGGTATGTGATGGTGGCTGTATTAGACGGTTTCGACTCGCCCTCTTCGTATGCAGCCGTCACCTGATAAGCATAGCTGTCCGACTGGCGCACGTCATCGTCGATGTAATAACGCTGGTCGATAGGCTTGGCATTGAGCTTCTGACGGTCGCGATAGACGTTATATCCCACGAACGTAAGATTCTCCTTCTCCGCACCCTTCGCTATATACGAGATGTCGTCGATGAGGAGGGCGAACTTGTTGTTGGAGACGCAACGGATGGCGAAGTACTTCGCACCCTGCGGCAGTTCAACCTTATACTCGTCCCAACCCTTCACGTTGCTAACGTCGATGGTCTCGCCTATCTTCTTGAAGCTGTCGATGGTCTTGTCCGAAACAGAATAGAGCACCTCCATCTGCTCGGGCACTGCACTTGCGATGCCAGCCTTGGCGAAGAACCTTACAGTCTGCGTCTCACCGCAAAGCTCAGGCGACACAAGCCAATCGTCGTTCTGCTTCTTTGTGAAGCCGCCGTCGGGCGATGCGCAACTGAAACTTACGAGCATCTGTTCGCCGGAATGGGCTTCCCACGAGGTGAACGGAATGCCAGCCTGGAGCGAATTGAACACCTGGAATGCCATCGGCTCACCAGAATTCTCGTACTGCAACGGTCCGAACGATTCGCTGAGTGTTATCTGTATGGTATTCTGCAAGTCGCAGTCGTATGTGGTCCAGTCGCCGAAGTCGCTGATGGCAAATGCCTTGTAATCGTCGAAGGTTTCGGTGGTACGCTTCAGTCCCAGACTGTTAAGGTCGGGAGCCTGCCATGACAGACCCACATTGCTCTGGCGTGACGAAGCCTCAAGACCGGAAGGTGTAGGATAGTCATTCTTCTTCACACGTACACTAACGGTGTTCGACGCATTGTTGTCCTCTATCTGGTCGGCAGCGTAGTCAACAACAGCACTGAACTCCACCTTGTCATCATCCACAACCGTAACCTTACCGTTCAGACCAATGGTCTTGGCACGATCAGCTGAAAGCGGGTCGCCCGTGAAGCGACTGAACTCCTCACCGTTCTTATACACTACGATGGTGTAATCGCCGGCAGCCACCTCATGGGCTGTATTATTGCGCACTGTGAGCTGCAGGTCAGCCATGTCGCCAGCCTCAACCTCTTCGGCAGCGGTTAGATCCACAGCCATGATGTCGTTATCGGCGGCATCTACGATGGCAACATTATCGTAAGCGAAGAACTCCGTAGTGGTATTGACAGCCTCGCCCTCGAAGCCGATACGCACATAACGGCAGTCCTTGTAAGGAGTGAGGTCAATGCTGAAGCGCTGCCAACCCACGGCATACTGGTCAGAAAGAATCTCCTTCACCGGCACAAAGTCGGCATAATCCTTCTGCACGCTGACTGTCAGCTTGTCGCCCTTGCCAGTGCAGTAAGCCCAGAAGTTGAGCGTAGGCTTCGCCATCTCGCTGATGTCCACCTTCGGCGACTCGCTGCGCACCGCCTTGCCTGTCTTATCGGCAGAGAACGACTGCATACCGCCGTCACCGTCCTGTGCCTGTGCTGACGCGCTGCTGGTCATGGCGTAACAGTAAGCCTCGCCAACCTCGCCCTTGGTCACGTTAGTAATCCACGGTCCGCTCTTCATCGTCACGTTCTTGAACGACTCAATCATCGGTGCCTTGATGGCAGGACCGCCGATTGCCATGCAGGTCTTCCAGTTGCTGCGACCGCCACCCGTGCTGCTCACGGCATATACGCTGTAACCGTTGTATGCCTGACGACCTGCCTTAATTGTCAGCTGGTCATCGTACGATGTCTTGCTGCCAAGGTTGATGTCGTTTGGATCGGTGCCCACTGATATATAATATGTAAGGTCGTTAGGATCTATGTAGCCTCCATGCACGCCCTCCGGCTGGTCCCAAACCACATGTATCAGGCCTTCCGTTTCGGCATCCTCGTAAGCCCTAAGGTTCTTCACCGCGCCCGGCTCGTCAATGCCGACGAACACCTTGGCTGTGGTCTCCAGTCCTTCGTTGCCGGAAGCGTCAACTGCATGCACGGCGTAAACGCACGAACCGGAGGGCACGCTCGGATCGTTGTATGAACATTTCTGACCTGGCATTACAGATGTGAGCGTAGTGAGCGACTCGCCGTTGCGCGAGATGACGATGTCCATCTTGTCGGTCAGCGCCGCACCGCCTAACATGCGCGTCGGAGCCGTGAAGCTGAGAGCAGCAGTAGTAGCTCCCTTCTCACCCGGTGTTACCACAAGGTCAGTAGGTGAATCTGGAGCAGAAGCCGACACCTCTGTAATATTAAGATTGTCCACATAAAGATGATTGCAGTCAGCATCTGAAATGGCATGGATACCAAAATAACGCATGCCATCCTCCGTAGCACGGAAGGTGCCGGAGAGAGTGCGGCGGCGAGGCTGATAAGTAACCTCCGTAGGTTCGATGACGATGTCGGTCATGGCCTCAGCGGTGGCGTCTGTTCCGATAGCAGCAGCCACTCGCTCCGTGGGATAGTCGTTGACGGCATCGAATGAGAACTTATAAGCAGCTCCCTTCTGCATGTTTATGGGCGGCGTGATAAACCAGTCGTCAGCAGCATTAGAGCTGTTGGCGGTGTATGCAACCATATTATAGTTGCCGTCAAAACTCCATGTCGAACCGTCATCATTGGCGTCAATGATGGTGAAGTCTTCCATTGAAGCACTGGTACTCAGACCGTTATGATAAGGCAATGAGAGACTGGAGCCAACGCTTACCTCCACGGATGTGGCAGGCTGGCTCTTGAGGTCGCCATTCAGAGCTGTCACCTTATAGTAATACCACGTCATGTCGGTGGACTCTACGTGGTCGACGTATGTAGTGGCGGCGCAGTCTGTTGTGACAATCACGGAGTCGGCAGTCTCGCCCATCTTGAAGCGCGAGATGGCATAGCGGAGGTTGTCCTTATCGAAGTAGCCTCCGTTGACGGATGCCTCCGGCGCCTTCCATGTCAGCGTCACATCGTTGCCCTTCGCCTTCACCTTCACTGAGGTAGGCGGCATAGGCACGTCATAGCCCACCCACTTGGTGTCTGTGGTCTGCTCACTGACAGCAGCCGGACGAGCGGTGGTAGCAGGTATCTCCGCTGTCACGCTGAATACGCTGTTGCCACTCTTTGCAGCAGTGAAAGGAGCGGTGACAGCGGCACCGGGCGCAGCATTGGCGTGTGCCACTGCCTCACCATTGATACGTACAGTATAAGCGAGATCGGCAGGAAGACTCTTGCCTTCGACGTCGAGCGTCGGCATTGTGAACGCCACGCTACCGCCGGAGAGCGACGTCATCGTGACGCTCAGCGAGCTGACTGGCTTGGGAAGAGTGGCGAGGTCGAGGTCCTGCTTTAGGAAGATGGTGGAGAGCTGGTCGTAGGTCTGCTCGCCTTGCCATGTGTCCTCATTGAAGCCGTAATTCACAATCTCCGTGACGTTAGCAGTAGCAGGATTCACCTTCAGGACGTGCGTAGCCCAATCCACGTCGGAATAGGCAGCCCAATAGATGTCGCCGGTGGCGTAGTCGCATGTGGCACTTTGGAAGAAGGGCAGGATGCTGAATCCGGTGTTGCCCACAACAGTAGCCTTACCAGTGTATTTATCCACGGTGTAGAGCTTTCCTGTCTTCGATATTGTGTAAAGTTGTCCGTCGCGATTGAAGGTTAGCGCCACCATGCGCTCTGGCATCTGAGCGATGGGCTGGCAAGAATAAATCACAAAGGGATAATCGTCCTTTGTGGTGTAAGTAAGCCTTCCGAGTGTGAGATACTTGCCGGAATAGTCGGCGTCAGAAAAAATGCCATAGATGGCCTGTGTCTCAGGGTCAAAGGCAAGGTCGGAAGAGATATCCGTAAAAGCGAAACCCTGACGTTCCTCGCCGATTGTCCAGTCGGCTGTGTTGTAGCCATAAAGATGGATTGGGAACGTAATCTTCGAGTTGTCCTCGTTCTCCTCATAGTACGACGACCAGAACTTTCCCTGTGCATAAGTGGCGCCGCCATAACATTTAACATCGTTGCCGACTGGGGTGAACACTGTGGGGTTGGAAGAATTGAAAGTGTAGAAACCTGCATCGCGGGATTCGCTTGCCGACACATAAGTGTAAAACTGCAGGTTCGTAGCAGCTTTACGAGGATTGTCCGCCATCACTCCTAATGACGACGAGGTAAGAAATGCCATTGTCACAAAGGACCGGACAAGGGCAGTAAGGGGTAAATCTTTTTTCATAATGCTAAGATTTTATCTGATTAACTGAATTTTTGTTCAAATATCACTTAATAACGCAAAAGTATAAAAGATTTTGCAGAAAAACAATAAATCAGTGATATAAGTTGAATAAAGGCGTATATATACAAAATTGCCACACTTCGGCAGCATGGCTCCCATAGCGTGGCAATTACTTATCTCAATTTTTCAATCTCTTCTTCTGTAAGTCCGGTATAACGCATTATCTTTGATATTGGCTCACCATCCTCAAGCATCATCTTTGCTGTTTCAGCACGACCCTCAGCACGACCCTCAGCAAGGCCTTTCTCACGACCCTCAGCAAGGCCTTTCTCACGACCCTCAGCAAGGCCTTTCTCACGACCCTCAGCAAGGCCCTCCTCAAGACCCTCACGTCTTCCTAAGAGTGCAGCCCCTTCAAGCGTGGCATGATAGTCGCGCATCACCTTCAAGCTCTCATCATATTTTTCTCGCTCGTCCTTGCTTAAGGCGGCGATGTCTGTTATCTCGGAGAGCTTCTTGAATACAGCATTGCGCGCCTGGAAAGGCATTCTTTCAAAAGTACTCATGTTCTTTAAGATGTAAATCCAACGTTCAAAATCGTTTTCGCATTCATCCTCTTCATTCTTTGTGAACAGAGGAAGCATCAAGTAGATAAATCGCAAGCGATCGGAAAAGACCGTATTGTCCTTCATATCCATCAGGGCGATGTCCGTACGGAACTTCGTCGGCGTACCGTCTTTCATATCATAATTTAGCAAACAGACAGTATAGACTGGTGCCAGACAGTAGTTCCACTTAACATTCGTATCACCCACCGTACCTTTTACGCCTTGATTGACAATGTCGCGCGAGGCATAATAGATGGTTCGGTCTGTAAAGAATGGCTGATAGCGGTTCTGCATCTCCACAATAATGTGCTCACCCTTGTCTGTCGTGCAGTAGATATCATAGATGATACCTCGCATTTCAACCAGTTCCGGCAATTGTTCTTTATCCTTGAAGACGAGGTCTGTGATATGATGCTCGCCGTCAAGGAGGTCATTAAGGAACTTTATCAATAAGTCCTTGTTGATTTCCTGACCGAAGATTTTCTTGAATCCCCAGTCGGAGAATGGATTAATGAATCTTGGCATAGGCTATTGTTTTTTGCAAAAATACAAAAAAATCCCCAATATGCAATTATCATAAAGCAGAAATAACCCGCTCTCTCACGAAATGGCTGCCCAGTTGATGTTGGTATCGCGCAGTTCTCTTAGGCGTCGCCATAGCATGGCATATTCCTTGGACGTGCAGGTGGGGTCAGCATCAATGATTTTCTGTGCCTCCTGTCGGGCAAGCGCCACAAACTGTCCGTCGCGGGCGATGTCCGCAATCTTAAGGTCGAAGGCGATGCCGCTCTGCTGCGTGCCTTCGAGATCGCCGGGACCGCGAAGCTTGAGGTCTGCCTCGGCAATGCGGAAGCCATCGTTCGTGTCGCACATTATGTCGATGCGCTTGCGGGTAACGGCGGAGAGCTCATAACCTGTGACGAGGATGCAATAGCTCTGCTCGGCACCTCTTCCAACGCGACCGCGGAGCTGATGGAGCTGGGAAAGGCCGAAACGTTGAGCATCAAGGATTACCATTACGGAGGCATTGGGGACATTCACACCCACCTCGATGACGGTGGTGGCAACGAGAATCTGCGTCTCGCCACTCACGAACTTCTGCATTTCAGCGTCTTTCTCTGCCGACTTCATCTTGCCGTGCACCTTGCTGATGTTGAATTCAGGGAATATCTGACACAGCGAAGCATAGCCTTCCTCAAGATTCTTAAGGTCCATCTTCTCGCTCTCGGAGATAAGCGGGAAGACGATATAGACCTGACGACCGAGGTTTATCTGCTTGCGGATGCCGTTATAGAGCGACGTAAGTTGCTTGTCATACTTATGTATGGTCTGTATGGGCTTGCGTCCCGGCGGCAACTCGTCGATGACACTCACATCAAGGTCGCCGTATATGGTCATGGCGAGGGTGCGCGGGATGGGGGTGGCGGTCATCACGAGGATGTGGGGAGGATTCTCGCTCTTCGCCCAAAGACGCGACCTTTGCTCCACTCCGAAGCGGTGTTGCTCGTCGATAACAGCCACACCAAGTCGCTGAAACTTGACCGGATCCTCCAATACGGCATGCGTGCCGACGAGTATCTGCACCTCGCCGGAGATAAGACCCTCAAGCACCTCGCGACGCTTCTTTCCTTTCACGATGCCCGTAAGAAGTTCCACTCGGATGCCGAGACCACGAAGAAATTCCGTGATGGTGGTGAAGTGCTGCTCGGCGAGGATTTCGGTGGGAGCCATGATGCACGCCTGATAACCATTGTCGAGGGCGATGAGCATTGTCATCAGCGCCACAAGGGTCTTGCCCGATCCTACGTCGCCTTGGAGCAGACGGTTCATCTGCCTGCCGGAACGCATGTCGTCACGTATCTCGTGCATAACTCGTTTCTGCGCACCGGTAAGACTGAAGGTGAGGTTATGCGAATAGAAGTCGTTAAACAGCTTGCCGACATGCTGGAATACATAGCCGCGATACTTGCGACGATGGTCGGAAGCATAGCGGAGAATGTTGAGCTGAACGTAGAACAGCTCTTCAAACTTCAGACGGTCACGTGCCGCCTTCATCTGCTGCGGCGTCTTGGGATAATGTACGCAGCGCAACGCCTCATCGCGCGAGACGAGGTGAAGCGGTTTGGTGATGAAGGTGGGGAGGGTTTCGGGGAGCGGGTCCTTCAGCTTGAGAAGCATGTTCTTCACCGTCTTCTCTATCACTCTCGACGTGATGCCCATCTTCTTCATGCGCTCCGTGGTGGTGTAGTAAGGCTGCATGCCCATCTCGGAGAGCTGAAGGTCGGATGCCCGCTCCATCTCGGGATGAGCAAACTGGAAACGTCCCTGATAGACGGTAGGGCGACCGAAGACTACGAACTCCTGCCCTACCTTATAGTTCTTATATATATATTGTGCCCCGCTGAACCATACGAGGTCGGCTACACCCGTGCCGTCGCTGAAATGACCGACCACTCGCTTCTTACGCGCCGACATCTCGAACTCCTCATAACTGAGCACCTTGCCCTTTATCTGCACAAAGGGCATATCGGCGGAAAGCTCACGAATGGTATAGATACGACTGCGGTCGACATACTTATAAGGGAAGTTCTCGATAAGGTCACGCCATGTGGATATCCCAAGCTCCTTGCTCAGGATTTCCTTACGTTGGGGGCCCACACCGGGCAGATACATTATGTCTTGCGAGAGTATATCCATATTGGGATTTAGGAGTTACGAGTTAGGAATTACGAATTACTGTTTGCAGATAAAATCCGCAAGGAGCAGGTCGTAGGGTGTTGTCAGCTTGATGTTCTCACGACATCCTTCCACCATCACCACCTTGTGTCCGGCTGCCTCAGCCACCGATGCGTCGTCAGTGAAGGCTTCGCTGTAGGGCACGTCGTAGGCACGTTTGATGAACTGGATGTCGAAAGTCTGCGGAGTCTGGACGGTGCGATAGTCGGAGCGCAGCACGTTATGGCCTCCGTCTTCGCCTGCCACGTAGCGCAGCGTGTCGGTGACGGGCATTACGGGCATGGCGGCTCCTTGCTCACGGGCAGCCTCATAGGTGCGGGCTATGACGTCAACGCTGACGAAGGGACGCACGCCGTCGTGAATGCCCACCACTCCGGTGGCGTCATCCGGAACAGCGGCGATGCCGTTCTTGCATGACTGGAAGCGGGTGTCGCCGCCGTCCACCACAGTATGCTCCACGTTGAAGTGATATTCCTTGCAGAGCTGACGCCAATAGTCTTGCTGGGCGTGAGGCAATACGAGGATGATGCCAATGGCATCGCTGTACTGACGAAACCTCTCGATGGTTCGCATCAATACCGGCTTGCCGTCAACGGGGAGGAACTGCTTAGGCAGGTCGCCGCCCATACGCAGTCCCTTTCCTCCTGCCACAATTATTATATAGTCCTTGTTCATACTACTCGAACATCATGCCTTTTCTCAGATCACTTACCACTTTCTCGCCCTTGAGGATGGAGAGGAGGGTGAAGGCATACTCGAATGCAGCAGCCGGACCCTTGCCCGTTACCACATTGCCGTCGACGGTGACAAGTTGGGCTGTGTAAGTGGCGCCCTTCAGCTCGCCTTCGAAGCCGGGATAGCAGGTGGCACGCAGACCGTCAAGCAGTCCGAGATGACCGAGAACCATAGGTCCGGCACAGATGGCACCGAGGAGTTTGCCCTGTTTGGCATGTGCGAGAAGAGCATTGCGGACACCTTCGTGCTCGTCAAGATTCTTGGCGCCGGGCATACCACCGGGAATCATAAGGAGGTCGGCATCAGAGAAGTTGGCTTCCTCGAAGCGGACATCAGCCTTTACATATACATTGTGGGCAGACTTTACCATATCTGATCCGTTGATGCTGACAGTAACCACACCAACACCACCACGGCGAAGGACATCAACGGGAGCCAATGCCTCGACATCCTCGAAGCCATCGGCAAGAAATACGTACACTTTTGTCATAATATGTTGTTCTTTAGTTTGCTTACCTGAGGACGTCTTGGGAACGGAGCGCAATACACCGAACGGATCGGCGATGCGGGCGTCTTCTTCGTCCTTTTTCTTCAGCGAATAGAATCGTGCCATAACGTCAATAATTAATAGTTGGGCATACTTTTTAATTGTATATGCAAACTTACACATTTTTTTTGGTTCTGCAGCTTTTTGAGCTCTCAATAATTTTTTAATAAATTTAATTTGTGAGACTCCATATAAAATATTATCTTTGCATATAGAAATACTGAAAACACACAATATTAACTTTAAACAAAATAACAAAATGGAAGAAAACAAGAACCAGCAGCCCCAGGGTCTTCAGATCGAACTGAAGCCGGAAATCGGTGTAGGCGTTTACGCTAACCTCGCACTCATCACTCACTCTTCAAGCGACTTTATCCTCGACTTCACTTGCATGCTCCCCGGACTGCAGCAGCCGCAGGTACGCAGCCGCGTCGTAATGGCACCCGAGCACGCTAAGCGTCTCCTCATGGCCCTCAACGACAACATCCAGAAGTATGAGCAGAACTTCGGTAAGATCCAGCTCCCCGAGCAGCAGCAGCCTCGCACTGCCACTCCGTTCCACACACAGGACGCTGAGGCATAAGCAAGCTGACAAAGCTTAATAGCATAAAAAGAAACACGAAAGCGGATGCGACGTTCCCCAAAAGAACGCCACATCCGCTTTCTTCGTTTATGGACATGAAGACAGGAAATTTAGACAAGAAGACAGGAAGACATGTTTTAGACAGGAAGACAAGAAGACATGTCTTCATGTCAAAAAAATCATGTCTACATGTCTTCATGTCAAAAAAATCATGTCTACATGTCTTCATGTCAAAATTTCATGTCTACATGTCTAAGAACGAAGAAAGCCGTGGCTTACTCCTTTCGGAGCGCCACGGCTTTCTTATTGTCTATTGCCTGACGCCTTGCGGCGTGTCGGGCGATGATTAGAAGTTAGGAGCGTCAACATCCCACCAGAGACGTGTAGCCTGCTGGTCAGGACCACCAAGAGCGGGGAGACCAGTTGCGTTGAGGTCCTCCTTGGTCTGAGGATCGTCAGTGAACCAAGGCAGACGGCGGATGATGTTCAGACCTGAGCAATAGTCAGCGTTGTCACCCATTGTGAGCGAACCGTCACCATCCTCAGGGTTGAGGACGGGGAAGAGGCGCGGATAACCTGTACGACGGAGGTCAACCCAAGACTCGTAGCTGTAGGGGAATGAAGCGATGTACTTCTGAGTGATGATCATCTCAAGCTTCTTCTCGTTGTCGAGAGAGTTGTCCCACTTAACCGGAATCTTAGTAACGCTCGGCATATCCTCTGTGTTACCAGTCGGGTCTACGTAAGTGTAGTCCTTAGCCTTAGTTACGTTCATGTAGTCATCAAGCATATCCTTGTACTTGATGTCTGACATGTCGCGGTCCTCAAGGAATGCATAGCGGATGCCCTCCTCATAGAACTGCTGTGCAGAACCACCCATGTTCCAGCCACGGAGAGCGCCCTCAGCGCGGAGGAAGCAAACCTCAGAAAGCTTCATGAAGTAGCACGGCGGGAAGTTAGAGTTCATGTACTGGTTGTCAAGCTTAGAGAATGAGATGTACGAGTTGGTACCAGCACTCTGACCGATGCCAGGAACAGTACCGTCACGCATACCGATGACAGCAGACTCAGCAGGTGTGGTCTTAGGAGCAGAACCCTTGTTACCGGTCTTCTCAATAGCCTCAGTGTTCTTCTTGAAGAGGTACTTGACGTACGGGTGGTCAAGGCTCTCAAGCATACTGCAGAAAGAAGCACCAAGACGTGAGTCACCCCACTCTGATACCTGAACGAGAGGATGGTCGAAACCAAGAACAGAAGCATAGAGAGCAAACTCATGTGAGGTCTGAGAGATAACGCCGTCGCGAACGGCAGCCTCAGCCCATTCCTTAGCTGTCTGAGGCTCCACCTTTGCGAGGTGGATGGCCATGCGGAGCTTCAGAGAGTTGGCAAACTCAATCCAAGGCTGCATTCCCTCTGCCTCATAAACCTCAGCGTTCTTTATCAACGGCAGACGGTTGATGAAGATGTTCTTTATAACCTTACTCTTATACCAATCCGGACGAGTCTGGAAGTGCTTGAAAGCAGCTACACAAGAGTCGATGTTAGCCTTGGCGCTATAGTAGATGGTACGAACGTCGTCGTATGTGAACGGCGACTCCTCACGGTTCTTCTTGAAGTCGTTGTAAGGCATCGGACCGAAGAGGTCGGCATTCTCAACGGCAGCATAGTTGTAAAGCAACAGATAAGCAGCCTTCAACTCAGGAATTGAGTCGAGGTCACCGTTGTTGAGGACGGGAGCGATACAGGTCTTGCAAGAAGAGAAGCCACCGCCAGGACCACCGTTGAATCCCTTAGAGAGGTGATATGTCGACTTCAACTCAGCGTTAGAGTAAGGGAAGTCTGAGTGAGGTACGCAGCTGTACTGTACGTAGTTGTCCGGTCCGAGACAGAACTGGAACTGGTATGCGTGAGCCTCAGGCTTGCCACCTTCCTTGCCGCCACGGATGCTGTAGATACCAGTGAGGGCGGTTCCGAGCTGTGAACGCAGACGCTTGTAAGCGTTCTGGTACATTTTCTCGGTGATTTCCACATTATAATTGATACTGTCTGCCTTACCAGTAGAGATGGTAGGAGGGGTAACAACCGTGGTTTCCTTCTGGAACTCGTCAGACGGAGTGTCGTAGTCGAGGCACGACTGCAGACCGAAAGCCGAAAGAACCATGGCAGACATCAGAAATATCTTAGATGTTTTCATATTCGAATTTTTCTATTCTTATTATAGATGTTGTTGTTTTATTAGAAGTTGACGTTCAGAGAGAAACCGAATGAGCGTGATGAAGGCATGTTGAATACCTCGAATGCGCTAAGACCAGTTCCTGTTGAGAGCGACACGTCCGGGTCAACGGGAGCATCCTTGTAGAGGAAGAAGAGGTTACGTGCGATGAACGACAGGCTCAGGTTCTTGTTTGCTCCGAAGAGGTCACGGAATGTATAGCCGAGAGAGAGCTCACGCAGACGGAAGTTGGTTCCGCTGTAGAGATAACGCTCGATGTCCTGAGGAGAAACACCACCAACTGACTGGTAGTATGCCTCAACGGGAACGATACGTCCGCTACCGTCGTCAAGCTTAACACCGAGAACATTCTCGCCATAAGCAGCGTCAGCGTAGATCTTGTTAGCCTCAGCGTTGAGACGAGCGTCTGCAGAGCGCTGTGACAGACCATAACCGTCGAGGAACGACTCTGTCATAGAAAGCACCTTACCGCCGATACGTCCGTTGATGAGGAACGACAGTGTGAAGTCCTTATATGAGAAGCTGTTGGTCCAACCCATCTGCCAGTCAGCGTTCATGTTGCCGACATACTTGCCGTATGTGTTCTCTGAGTCCATCTGGACACCACCCTGAGAGTTGAGCACGTACCAGCCTTCCTTAGCTGTACCGTCAATAACGGCACGGTCAGTAGCCTTGTAGCGCTTGAGGTCAGTTACGTACATATCGCCGAACTTACCACCTTCCTTATAGAGAACCTGAACGCCGCCTACATAGCTGGCGATGATGTTCTCCTTGCCGGTCTTCTCGTCATAAGCGGTGCGGAGGATCTTGTTGCTGTTGTAAGAGATATTGTAAGATGTCTTCCAGCGGAGACCCTGTGCGCCGAACTTGAAGTCATAACCTACTGTTGCCTCAATACCCTGGTTGCGGATCTTACAGGTGTTCATCGGGATTGACTTGCCTGAAGCGTTGGTACCAACGAGGTAGAGGTTAGACATCGTAGCGTTATAGTATGTGAGGTCGAGGCTGAGTCGGTTGTTGAGGAACAATGACTCGATACCGGTCTCGAATGAAGCGGTCTTCTCAGGACGCGGGTTCTTGAAGGTAGCCCACTGTGACGGTGTGTAAGCACCAGTCTCGAGGTTGATGTTCTGTGAACCGTATACCTGGTTAGGAATAGAGTTACCTACCTCTGAGTAAGAAGCACGATACTTCAAGTAGTTGAACCACTCGGGGAGCTTAACCAATGAGCTGACAATGGCGTTGGCACCGAATCCGAAGTAGCCGTAGTGCTCGGGCGTACCACGATCCTTAAACTGACGGAATGAACGATACCAGTCCTCACGGTATGAACCGTCGACATAGATCTTGTCCTTCCATCCTACCTGGGCTGTGAAGACAGCACCCTTGTTCCAGTCTGACGAGTTGCTCTGAGAGAGAGTACCAGGGCCACCGGCAGATGTAGAGAAGTAGTTGACGAGCGTGCTGAGCTGCTGGCGGTTTGCATAGTAATATGTAGCGTTGCCAGAGTCGTATGAGTGCGAGTTGCCCTTAGTGGTGTGACCTACCCAACCGAGAGTTGCAGAAACATCCCAGTCGCCGAATGTCTTGTTATAGTTAAGCATGTAGTCGGTGTAGATCTCAGTGGTCTTGCTGTAACCCCACCAGTAACGTCCGTAATCCTCCATACCTGAAGGGAGCCATGTTGTAGCATAACGGCGAGCGTCTGTCTCATACTTAGAGAAGTCCATACCGATACGAGCCTGGAAAGAGAGGCCGTCGTAGATGTCGAGCGTACCGGTTACGTTACCGAAGAAGCGGTCTTCCTTGTTCACGCCGTTGTTCTGCTTGAGCAGCCAGTACGGGTTGTTCTGACCATTCTCCTGGTATGCCCAGTTCTGCTGCGGACCGGTAAGGTCCACACGGTCAGTTGTCCAAGAATATGTATTGTCGCTGTTCTTCTTGTAGTAGCCAGTCGGCTCGCTGCGCCAGTTGCCTGATTCGTTGACGTAGTTATTACGATAGTAGTCCATATCGATGTTGCGGGCAGCCGTATACATGTGGTAAATCGGGTTCATCGCAACACCACCACCAGGACGGTTCTTTGTCTTGGTCTGGATGTAGTTCATCGATACGTTAACGCTCAAACGGTCGAAGAACTTGAAGTCCTGACGGAAAGACAGAGTGTGACGGTTGTATGAGTTCTTAGGAAGCATACCGTCAGAGTGAGAGTTACCGTAAGAGAAGTAGCTGCTCATCTTGTCCGTACCACCTGAGAGTGCGATAGAGTTGTTGGTTGTTACACCAGTGCGATAGAAGTCGTCGAGGTCGTTCTTGGCGTAGTCGCGGAGATGAACATTATTCATCTGACCAGAGAACTTCTCCGAGTTCATAGTAACGGGCAGACCGAGGTATGACTTGCCGTCAGCACCTGTCATCTTATACTGGCTCATTGTCGAAACCTTGTCACCCCAGCTGTAGATACCTACCTTACCGCTGGTGATGTTGCCCTCTGCGTCTCTAACCGGAGTTACAGAAGCGCCGTATACGTTCTGGATATCGGGAGTGAGGAGCGGGTTGTCGAAGGTTACGTTAGAAGAAACCGTGATAGCCATCTTGCCCTCACGACCCTTCTTTGTTGTGATCATGAGCACACCGTTGGCAGCCTCTGAACCGTAGAGGGCAGCAGCGTTGGCACCCTTGAGGACGTTGATTGACTCGATGTCGTCAGGGTTGATCATTGAGAGAGCGTCGCCACCCTCAGAAGCACCTACTGCGAGCATTGAGCCGCTACCAACCTCACCACGAGTGTTGTTGCTCATAGGCACACCGTCAACAACGATAAGCGGAGTACTCTTACCCATGATTGACTTGTTACCACGGAGGAGAATCTTAGAAGCACCACCGGCACCACCGGCAGACGGAGTGATGGTCACACCTGACACCTTACCCTCGAGAGAGTTGGCAACGTTGGGGTCCTGTACGCGGTTGAGGTCAGAAGCCTTAACCTGCTGTGTTGAATATGTAAGAGAGGTTTCCTTACGCTTAATACCCATGGCGGTAACAACGACCTCCTTAAGCACTGAGCTTTCGTCAGCCATCTTAACGTCTACGTTAGTACGGCCAGCGATCTTAACCTCCTGTGCAGTATAGCCGATGTAAGAGAATACGAGTGTGGCGTTCTTGTCCTTTACGTTAATCTTGTAGTTACCGTCGATATCGGTAACGACACCGAGACCAGTGGCACCCTTTACAACTACGCTAACGCCAATGAGGGGTTCGCCGGTAGCGTCAGTAACGCAACCCTGCACCAGATTCTCATTTGCCTGAATCAAAGCGTTGGGAGCGGTTGTTCCTGCAGCAGAAGCATACTGAGCCGGCACACCTGCTGCGAGCAGGGCGGCGAAAGCAGCCTTCAAGAACATCTGTCCTTTTTCGTTGGAATTGTTGTTCATTGTTTTTGATTTGATTTAAATGAAAAGTTATAGCTGTTTTCTATAATGCGAGTCGGCGGCTCAAATAAAAAATATTACTGAACTACCGACTCGCCTTTTCGTTATTGATTATTTATTCTTTCTTTGTGGTGGTCATTAAAGAATAGCCTGAGTCTGCGGCTTACTTCTTAACCACGTTTACAGCCTTGTAGAGCTTGCCGTCCTTCAGCACCTGAACGACGTAGAGACCCTTACCACCAGTTACTGCCACGTTGACAGCCTCACCGGCGCCAGCGTTGAATGAGTTGGTCTGGAGGAGTGCGCCGCTTGCGCTCACGATATTGATGGTGTAAGCACCACCCTCTGCGAAGCGGAAGTTAACGCTCTCTACGAACGGATTCGGATAAACTGAGAACTGAGCGTCGCGGTCTACACCGTTGATAGCTGTAGGCTCTGTAATCTCGATTGCGTCGTCCACCATCTTAGATGACTCGCCCCAGAAGTTGGTGAGCTGTACGCCTGCCTCGTAAGAGCCCTCACGAGCGTAAGTGATGACAGCTGCCTTGTCAGTCTCAGAAGAGATACGTGCACCGGCGAGGAGCCACTTGCGGTCTGTCTTGACCTCGAGTGTACCCGGGATGCCGGGATAACCGGTGAGGTTGTTGTCAGAAGCCACCTTCTTGTAAGCAGCGCTGGCTGTGTTCTCACCGCCACTGCCGTCCATGAACACCATCTTGGCAACATACTCAGCACCTGCATGACCGTGGTTAGCGAATGTAGAGTCAGCTGCGTTGTAGTCCTCGAAGGTGTAGTAACCCTGGAGACCCTCAGGCACTGAGCCGTCAGCGAATCCCTTCATGGCTGCCTTCACCTCGTCATCGGTAAGAGGCTTGTTCCAAACCTGAACCTCATCGATGGTTGCGTTAAGGCCTGCCTTGTAAACGCCACCGCCACCAATGAAGATGTTTGCTGTGGTCCATCCGTCGATACGTGAGTCTGACAATGCCAAGTCCTCACGGCGTGTTGAGTTTGCGAAGTTGTTAGGACCAGCTACGCACTTGCCGTTGAAGTAGATCTTCTGCTGGCAGTCAGAACCCTGAGTTACGCAGATGTGGTTCCAAACGCCAGGATTGAGGCTGTAACCCGTAGTCATCATCGACTCTCTTGGGCTATCGTGACCTGTCCAACCCATTGTGTTGAACGAAACCTCGTTGGCTGCGTGATCCTGACGGCACTCGTTCTGACCGGCGGGGATAGCCGGACGAACCTGTACCCAGAGGTCACCCCAGTTATTGTGAGGCCACTTGTCGGCAACAGTGTTCTTGTTGATGAGGTTTGTACCCTGCTTGTCGTGTGCATAGTTGTCCACCTTCACCCAAAGAGCGTATGAGTAAGACATGCCCTGCTGGATTTCGCCAGGAATCATAAGCATGTTGGGGTCCTTCACCTGAACACCGCGTGACACCTTACCCTCGCCGTCGCGAGATGTGTAAGAGATGTTGAGAGCCTCAGAGGTCTCAGCCTTTGTCTTGTCGATGCTTACTGTGTTGACTACGGGAACAGCACCTGTCTCCTCGGGAGATACGTGGATCTTACCACGGAGCACTTCCTCTACGCCCTTTGAGTCAACGACAGTAACGTCGTATACACCAAGCTCGTCGAGGGCAAGCTCGAACGACTTGACATTCTCAGCTGTCTTAACCACCTTGCCAGTCTCAGCGTTTGTGACCTTCCAAGACTGTGCGGGGTCTGCCATTGCGTCCTCCAGACCTACGGTGAATGTCTCACCCGGCTTAACAACCTGACGGTCGAGAACCACCTCGCTTGACGGAGTGTCGTATGCGATTTCCTTGTAGTCGCTCCAAGAGATGTCGCTCTTCTTGATTCCGTCCGGCGATACGGCACGTACACCGAAGCGGCACTCGCGACCCTCGAAACCGCTCTTGATAGGAGCGTCGATTACGTAGGCAGCCCATGATGTTGTGGCTGTGAGATACTGTGCTTCCTGATCCTTCTGCTGCATCCAGATCTCGTAGTACCATGTGTCAACCTCGTCGTTGTAAGTCTTCTCACCACCGGTCTCCTCCTTGGCTGCATAACGCATCTTGAAGTCAACGGTGCTGCCCTTACCACGAAGAACCTCCACCTCCTTAACCTCGGGAGCTACCGGAGCGAAGTTCTGCTGCGGGTTGCGAACTGCGAGCTCGCCAACGAGCATTGAGTAGTCAGCAGCTGTGTTCTCGGTTGTGATACCGATGAGGGCGATGTTGTCGCCTGACTTGATACCGAGGTTTTCGAGAGTTGTGGTGAATGTTGTCCACTCGCCGAACTTCTCAGCTGCAGGAATGTCGATTTCCTTATATGATGTAACATTGTCCTTGAGAGCAACGAAGAGCTTGGCGTGTGTGTCAAGTTCGTTATTCATCTTGTATGTTACAGAGATGTTGTATGTAGGCTCTACTGTGAGCGATGTGCGATAGAGCTTTACACGTGAAAGATCTGTAGCGCCGCTCAGACGGAGGCAAGAGCCACCCCAGTAAGCGTCGTCCCATGTAAGCTCTGCGTTAACGAGACCTGATGTGGGAGCCTGCTCAGCTGCATTTACCACCCACCAACGCCATGTAGGAAGGATGTCCTGTGTGTTGAGGTTATGCCACTTGTGGTCGAATGTCACCTTACCCTCGCTGCGGAACTTCAGACCGTTACCGAGGTTGAAGCGCGATACGAACGGAACTGCCTGGATGGTAGACTTGGCTGTGTTGAAGCGAGCCACACCATGGAAGTTGTTCTTCAGGCTTGCGTTTGCAAGTGTTGTAGTACCGTTTACTGCGGGTACGTTAGCCGGGTTGCGGTTAGCACCTGAGAAGATAAGTTCCTGCTTCTCGAGGTATGCCTTCTGGATGGCTACGTCAGATGTACCGTAGTCGGTAGCACTCTGATGGATAAGGCCCTGTGAGTGAGCGCCCCAGAAACCTATGGATGCCTTTACGCCCTCGAGGTTACGCCAGTCGGCGTTGTAGAAGTTTGAAAGGTCGCGGCCCTGGATGTCGAAGCCCTTATAGTAGTCGTACGGATCGCGACCCATCGACTCAGCATAAGCGGCAGAGTTCTGAAGCGTACCCTTGCCGGTGTTGTAGTTAGAGAACATCATGTCAGTAACCACATGACCTGCCTTACCGAACATATCCTTGTTGTGATAGCCGAGACCCTGGTCGAAGGTGATACCACCGTTGTCGTTGGTACCGTCATACCAGTGGAGCTGGAATGCCCAGCCTATCTCCTCAGCCTTCTTGTGACACTGAGCGATGAACTCCTGGAACTCTGACATTGTTTCGTTGTCAGAACCGAACTCTGAGTTTACGCCGATGCCATCGATGCCGTAGTACTTGAGCAGACGGACGAAACGGTCAACGTTCTTGAAGTTGTCATTGTCGTCACGCTCTGTCAGCTTTGTGAAAATCTTTGAATAGATGTTGGCACCGTCAAGATAAACGGAAGCTGCCCAAGGAATCGAGAGCACGCAACCAACCTTTACACCGTTCTTGTGAGCAACGTCAGTCAGACCTGCTGTCACACGGAACCAAGGAGCTGTCCAGTTGCCGTGGATGTCAATGTAAGACCACATTGAGAAGTTGTCGCCCTCGAAACAGTAGCGGGGAAGAGCCTTCCAAGAAGAGGTGGGATCGTCCAGCGGAGTCCAGAGACAGAACTTACGCTTCGGATCAGCGACGTCATTAGCCTGATAAGCGTTGTCTGTGATGCGCTTCAATGGACGTACACGAGAGATATAGAACTCGTCGTCGATGCGGCTGACACCAACGGGCTGGTTGCCCGGCTGCCAAGAATCCAGGTTTACGAGGATGTCGTCAAACTTGGTGTCCTTGATATCGAGCGGATGCGTCGGTGTGCGCTGGGCATAACCCATGGCGGCACAGAGCATTGCTGAAGCAAGGAGCAAATTTCTCTTATTCGTCATAAATAATACAGATAGAGGTTTTAGATAAAATAATAGTTAGAAATAATTTCTGAGTAGTTGATGGAAAGCAGAATGCGGTAAGCCATGCCGGCCGTTTAAGCCGGCTGGCGTACCTCATTCTGCATAATATATGACAAATTGTCAATAGTGATGCCTATATTACTTTCTGATAAGCTTCATAGTGCGAACCACCTTGCCGTCCTTCTTGACGGTGAGGATGTAAGCACCTGCATTAGCGAGGCGAACCTGCATGTTGCCACCAGCTGCGACGGCAGCAGCCTTGCGAGCCTGAGCCTGTCCAGCCACGTTTACAATCTGAACGTCGTAATTGCCTGCCTCAGCAAACTCTACGATAACGTCCTCGCCTACTGTGTAAGCCTTCAGCTCACCGTTGCCGAGCTGATTGATGCCAGTGCCGCTGCCGATTGTGATGGCAGAGAATACGCGCTGGTCCTTACCGAGTGAGTTGGCAAGTGTCAGAGTTACGTTGCGAACGCCTTCCTTCTCGTAAGAGAGAACTGCCTGACCCTCTGTGTCGTTACCTGACTGAGAGATGATGTCAGCCTTAGGAGCGCTCCATGTCGGAACTGTCTCCACCTGGTAAGCTGTACCAGCGATGAACGGACAGCCTGAAGTGTACTTAGGAGCAACCCATACGAATTCGCCCTGCCCCTCGTCACCTGTCGGAGTGTAAGCGTGGAGACCTGCCTGAACGCCCTTCTTCTGACCTACAGAAGCGAATGTGAAGTCGTCGTTGGCAGCCTTCTCGTTGTCCCAGAATGCGATGATGCCTGCAGGAACGTTGTTAGAGTCGATGGTACCCATAGTGGTCTGTACCTCATCAGCAGTAAGAGCGTGATCCCAAATCTGGAGGTTATCAATAGCGCCCTTGATACCGCTACGGAATGCAGCGTCACCACCTACAGCAAGAACCTGCATATCTGTGATGTTGTAAGGATTAGCCTGGTAGCCCGGGTCGCCTGTCTTGTCACCAGTGTTAGTACGCTTCCAAGAAACAATCTCCTGCTTCTTGCCGTTAACGTAGAAGTCACCGCGAAGACCACCTTCTGCATTGTAGTCGAATACGTGAGTAATGTGTACCCATGTACCTACCGGCAGTTTGGTGTTACCATAATTATACTGGATCTCATTGTTGCTGGTCTTGTCAGCACCACGCCATGTGTATGAGTTGACAACACCCTCCTGGTTGATGTTCACCCAAATCCAACCCCAGTCAGTCTTAGGCCATGCATCAGTCTTGTTAGCTACAGAGAAGAGCTGTGTATCACCCTCTGCAAGCTCGTTGATCTTCAACCAGTAAGATACAGAGAACGACTTAGCGCCTGTAATTCCAAGATCAGCACACTTAGCACCGTAACGATACTCCTGGAGGTCAACACCCTGTGAGCTTGCACCGTTAGCCTCGCGAGCGGTGTACTTCATTGTCACCTGATCGCCAACCTTGATAGAGATAGGCTCATTGCTGTCGTTAGCTGTGAGAGTGTAGATCTCAGGCAGAGCACCTACGCTATTGTCTGTAATCTGAACATATCCCGGATACTCGCGTACCTTATCGAGACCTGCTACAGTGCCGGTAAGCTTCAGTGTGTAAGAACCGATCTTGTCGAGGCCGTTCTCAACAGTAATGGTCTTGCCGTTGCCAGAGTATACTGAGTTGCCTTCCTCGTCGATAAGCTCCCATGCACCTTCCTTGTGCTCAGGATCCACATAGCCCATAGTGAACTTCTCACCCGGCTTGATAGTGGTCTTGTCAATCTCAATGTCGTCGCTGAGTGTGTATGAAACCGGAGTGTTATACTCTGTCCAAGAGATCTGCGACTCTGACTTCTGGTCGAGAGAAACAGCAGAAACACCGAGGCGAACCTTAGCAGTGTTCTTTGTTACGGGGATAGAGAAGAACATACCAGCCCAAGAGGTTGTTGTTCCGCAGAGAACCGGCTCCTGACCCTCTTCCTGAGCATAGAGCTTGAAGTAAGAGGTCTTTACGTCTACGTTGTAGCAAGGCTCGTCAACTGCCTTGTTGTTCTCCATGTTCCAGATGAGCTTGGCGTCCATACCGGTGTAGCTGTTGTAGAGCATCTCGCTGCTTGTGATGGCAGGAGCAGCAGGAGCAGCTGAAGTGCCGCGAACGATAGAGAACTCACCGAGGAGGAGGCTCAGGTTCTTGGCGTTCTTGAAGTGGAGAGCTACGAGAGCGAGGTCATTGCCGTCGAAGTCAGAGCCAACGACGAACTTCTTCTCAATCCACTCCTCGTCGTCTGCCTTCTGAGAAGTCTCGAGGACGTTGTATTCTGTTGCAGATGTCTCGCTGCCCTTGGCAGAGAGCAAGAGGTCGATGTCTGAAGTACCACCTGCGAGCTTATACTTGAATGTGATGACGTCACCAGCCTTGAGAGCATACTCTGTCTTGAAGAGGTGGAGATACTCGTCAGCTGTAGAACCTGTAAGACGGATGGTAGAGCCACCGAAGTAAGCGTCGTCCCATGTAAAGTTAGCGTCAAGTCCGTTCTCAGGAACGTCAGTAGCCTTGTTGCCGAGCAGCTTGCTTGCGAACCACCAGCGCCATGTGGGGAGGTAGTCCTGCATACCTACGTTATACCATGAGTTGCTGTTCTGACGCTTACCCTCGAGGTTGAAGAACTTACCGTTACCGAGGTTGAAGTATGTGATGAACGGCTCCTCAGAGAGGTTCCAGCTGAGGGCTGAGCGTGCTGTCATGAATGTTGACATACCGTGCCAAGCGAAGTTGTCGGCATTGCAAGCGTGACGGTCTACGATAGACGGGCAGTTAGCCGGGTTGCGGGTACCGCCGGTGAAGTAGCGCTCGATACGCTGGAGGTATGTGTTCTGCTTAACGTCGGGGTTAGAACCCTTCTCGCCACGGCTCTCCCAGAACATGTTGTTGGAGTGAGCACCCCAAAGACCGATAGAGAGACGACGTGAAGGAAGGTATGACCAGCAAGTGCCTCGCGGCTCACCGCCCTGCATGTTTACACCGCAGTAGAGGTCGAGCGGATCACGGTCCATCTCCTCAGCCTTTGTCACCGACTTATCCATAAGATATGTACGGTTCCAGTTATAGTTGAGGAAGAGTGATGTACGGCGGTTCGCACCGTCACCGAATGTCTCCTCGTTGTGTGAGCCAAGACCCTGGTCGAAAGAAACGCCACCACCGTCGTTGGTGCCGTCATACCAGAAATTCTCGAAGAGCGGGTCGTTCTTCTCAGCAGCCTTTACGAGGTCAGCGTGGAAGTCGCGGAGGTCTTCCACAGCACCTGAGTAATCATAGAACTCAGAGTTGTAGCCCATACCGTTGATACCATAGTAACGGAAGAACTTGGCAGCGTTCTCTGCGTCAGCAGATCCCATAGCTTTGACCATCTTAAGCCAGTCGCCGGAAAGAGTGGCGTTAGGAATGGAAGCCACACCCGATACGCCCACACCGTTCTTGTGTGCTGCGTCAAGGAAAGCTGCGGGGATGCGTCCCAATGAAGCTGTCCAGTCACCGTAGTGTGTAACGTAAGACCACATTGAGAACACCTCTGAATCGAAAATACCGTTAGGAAGTGCGTTGAAAGCGGGATCGCCTACAGGAATCCAAGCGATAAGCTTCTTGTCGTTCTCAGCAGTAAGGTCGCGCACCTGAGTAGCGGCGTTACGGAAACGAACGTGAGGCTTAACACGTGAGATGTAGAAGTTGTCATCCTTAGACAAACGATGGTTGTTCTGCCAGTTCTGAAGTGCAAACTGGAACTTTTCGCTACCGGTGTCCTTACCGGCATCGATGTAACCCTCGCGCAGCTGCTGCGCGTTTGAAGACATTACGCTGAGCATCAGTCCTGCTGCGAGCGTAAGGGTTTTACGAGTAAAATTCGCCATTCTTCGATTTGTTTTAAGTTATAGATATTCAGTTTGTTGAGTTTGTCTTGCACGGCTTGATGCTCGACACAGATCTCATACAAGATTATTCTATGTTGCGAAATTATTATATAGAGGCTTCTCAATACACATTCAGTCTATCCCACCAATTTTTACCTTAGTAGTTCTTAAAAAAGTTTGAAAAAGTATCGTTCAGCTTCTTAGGTTTTTATTATTATATCGTTTTCTTTTGCAAAATTAATCAAAAAGCGTGTAACAAAAACAAACGCACGCAATAAATTTAACTTTATTAACATTATTAACATTAGCGCCACTGCGTGCCGAATTTTGAATTAGGAGTTAGGAATTGTTCTCGGCTTCGTCTACACCAAGGCAGATACAAACTGAGGAGGCTATGGCGTCTCGCCGTAGCCACGCAGCCTACTATAACAAAACACCAATCAGCGCCGTGTCCCGAGGGGACACGTATCCATCAGAAACCCACTGCAAGCTCCGAAGGAGCGCAGCTGTGGGATAAGCAAACGTCCTCTCACTCTCTATTGGTTCCGCGAAGCGGGACCGACTATCATCCTCAACATCATAGGGGATGCGTCAGTCCCGCTTCGCGGAACTAAATGCGGATGGAGGTACCGCACGTCCCCACAGCTGCGCTGCTTCGCAGCTTGCAGTGGGTTTCATGATTTTAGGTCCCGCTTTGCGGAACCCATAGCTGTAGTGCAGCCAATCTTATCTTACTCAATCAGTTTGTGTTTGTGGCTGCGGGGCTACGGCGAGACGCCATAGCCTCCTAGGTTTGTCACGGCAGCTTTAGGTTTTATCCTATAATTCGTTTATTCGATAAAATTCGTTGTTTCCGCGTCTGAGCGTAATAATTTATTTGTTGTTTCTTAAATTCATCTCAACGCTAAACTGCGACTAATGCACGGCAGCAAAGTTGAAGTTGCCATTGTCTGTGCCCTCAAACACAAAGACGGTGGAGGCAGGGAAGCTTAGGGTAAGCTGGTCGTCGATGTTGATGGGCTTATTCACCTCAACACCCTTCAATCCACCTTCTACCGCCACCTTCTGGTCTGCAAACGAACTGCGGAGCGTGATGGTGGTCTGAATGTATGCAGGGATGTCGAGCATTTCGCGGAGCGTAGTGGTGAACTGACGTTCCTTCACGTCGGGATTGCGAAGTGTGAGGGTGGCCTTCTTGCCGTTCCAAGCAGCCCAACCATACACGTTCACCTGAGTACCGTCCCATGGGTTGCCACCCACCCAGTGAATATCTGGCAGCACGTCAGCATTACGCTGCTGCCAATCCATACATTCTGCCAAGTCCTTCCACAGAGCGCCAGCCTTGCCCTCGTTGTCCTCAATCTGGTCCATCAATTTATAGTCGGTGTATAGCTCCACCATACCCGAGCCACAGCCAAAGGCACAACGCATCTCGCGCAACACACCGTCATAGCTATAGTCGCTCGGAGTGTAAGGCTTACCTTTTTCGCTAAGGATGAGTCCGTGCGTCATCAACGTGTTGATAGGACAGAGCGGCGAACCTTGCGTGAAGATCTTATAAACCATGTGGTCACGATAGGTTATCCACTGTTCGCGGTCCGTTCCCGTATTGCCGATATAAGAGCAGTCGGCATCCTGACGCCATATCGCATCGCTATAATGGAACCAGAAGGGCGAAGCCCATGTACCCACGGTGGTGTTGAAGAAGATGTCGGGGCGTGTCTTGCGCACGGCGCGTTCGATGCTGATGATGCCCTCAGCATTCTCAATGCCGGTGTCGCCTTCATCGGGTCCGAAGGCTGTACCTTGGGCGCTGATACCGTCAAACTTGAAGAAGCGGAAGTCGTAATCGTTAATCATGTTGTTGCAGCAGTCAATGAAGTAGTTGTAATATGCCTCATTGCTCAACTGCATACCTCCACGGTTCTCCCAGTATTTGCGACGATAAGTGCCACTGCCACCATAACCGCCTACCGGACCTAACCATGCACCGATGCCCACGCCCATACTCTTAGCCAAATTGTCTTCATCAGCGAAGCCATTGGGGAAGTTCGGGTTGAAAGTCCAAGTGCCGTAAGCGTCCCAACCGTCGTCAAAGACGAAAGCACGGGGGGCTTTGCCATACACATCATAGAACTTGTCCTTCCAGTGCTTCACCACGTCTGCGCACTGTGTGGATGTCATGTTCTCCGAGTAATCGCCCTTTGTGTTCTTGAGGTCTGAAGCATCATACACACCGTTATTACCTACGGCATTGTTGCGGTCTATGTTTAGCTCGTACCACGAATTGTATAGGGGGAACGCACGCCAAGGCACTGCACGTTCGCGCTCGCTATAAGCCAAGAACGAACGACGCGCCTGACCGGGAGCCACCAATCCAACAACGGAGCTGACCTCCCACGGCTGACTCTTCTTAAGCGTAGTGTTGCGGCGCCAATAACCCAGCATAGGCACATCAGCTGTAGCAGACATAGTGTCTTCCACCTCAACGGAGTTTACGCCCATAGGAGTTTCAAGACCTGCGAATATCTTATTGCTGGCAATAAGCGCGCCGCGTGTATTACCAACTACCTCCGGCACGCTCTGCGCCTTATACCCGTCCACATTGTAGATCATAGGTGTTATGGACTGCATGGCAATATCTTTGTCGGCAGACACGTCAAGGGTGGTGCGCAGATAGTGGCTTTCGTCACGCAGCACGGCATGCCAGACAATATTGAGATCTCCCTTCTTAAACACGGCTTTAAGGGCTTTACCGTTAAAGCGGTCCGAACCTTTCACGGCATTTTTGTCGCCGACGAGATTTTCGGTGCCGACGCTTACCAACTCCATCTCTGAAGATGTGAAGGTGCTACCGTCACCCAATACCACTTTAAACAGTTCGGTGCCAGGCTTAAGGTTCATCTCTTCGCAGCCATTGAATATCAGCTTGCCTTTCACTTTGGCAAACTTGGCTGTCAGCAACGCGTTCTTCAGTGTCCACTCCTTAGAGCGGCTTACCAACTGTGCTTTGTCGGCTTGCACTTCCTGCGGAAAAATCACCTGCTGTGCCACGACGTTCTGTCCGCTGCCAATGACAAGGCAGAGAACAGAAGCTCCTAACCAACGCTTCATTCTATTATTCATTATCTTGTTCATTATATTATTAGGTACCTTGATTTAGTAGACTTATACATTATAATATATAAGCAGGGAACAATCATCCCATGCTTGCATATCTCAAAAGATTCAGTATTGATAAAGAAACATCTGACAAAGGTAAGGATTAAATGAGTACTAAAGAGCACTCTTAATGATATTGGCTATTTCTTCAGCGCAGCGCTTATCATTAAATGTCTGCTCGGCTATCTGTCTGCCTTTCTCTCCCATGCGACGCGCCTCCTCGGGATGCGTGGCGATGTAGTCGACGGCACGCTGCCAGCCTTCCACGTCGCCGTAGGGAACGGAGATGCCGCAGCCGTCGCGGGAGAAGTCCACCGGGATTTGGGGGTTGCGGCTGCAGATGATGGGCAATCCCAATGCCAATGCCTCCACCACTGTGGTCAAGCCGGCGGTGTAACGGGTCTCCTTGCAGCAAATCACCACGCACGATGCCTTTGCCACCTCGCACGCTATCTCGTAAGGCAACAAGCCACATATCTCCACCACCTTCACGTTGGCGGAGGGATGGCAGCGACGGACGGCGTCAAGGTTGGGATTGGGGATGGAGGGGTCGGCGTTGATGCCTATATATAATATAAGGTGGTGCGAGGTGTTGCGGAACGCCTCGATGAGCGTGGGCTGGTCGCGCTGCTCCTTACCCGTGGCAATGAAGACGGGAGCCTCTGCCCCACCCTCATGAGCAGACGCTTGGCGAGCCTCAGCCACCGAACGCGAGATGCGGTCGTAGAAGTCGAGGTCGGCACCCCAATGTCCCACTTCCATGCGGCGTGGGTCTGCCTTGCGCGACTTAAGAGAATCGTCAACAAGCTTCTGCGAAAAGAAAATCATGCGGTCGAAGCCACGATAGAAGAGTCGTCCTCCCTGCTCGCGCAAACGGCTCTTAGAGGTGACAATGGGCTGGTGATGCCATACGATGATGGGCTTGCGGAAGAGACGGAGGGCACGAAGGAGCACCACGAGTTCCAGTCCCTTGTAATGCGTGGCATACACGGCGTCATACTTCTCACGGCAGGTGAGCACACGCCACGCCGTACTAATGGCGGTGGCTATACGGGAGAGCGTCTTCTTAGGCGAACGGTGCCAGACAACGCCGATGCCGTTGTCCTTGAGGTGGCAGGCACCATAGAGGAAGTGCGAGGGAAACTCGCCGTCCTTCATTCTGTCAAGACAATACTGGATGTTCTGCGTGTGGTAGAAGTAGACGTGCATCAGTTATTATTTAGTATTTATTATTTTTTACTTATTACTTATTATTTTGTACTTATTATTTTTGGGGGACGAGATACCTGTAGTTATACACCTGCATGAAAGGGTGCATCAGGGCACGCAGGAGGGCTATGGGGTCTTTCTCGTACGTGTAGAAGATGACGTGGCGATACTTTATGTACATTCGCATAAGGGAGAGAAGGGATAAGGGCGACGTGCCACACTCGGCATGCAGGAGCTTCAGCGCATCGGCATAGATGGGGTTGTTGGTGGTGACGCCGTCACGAACGTCCAGCTTGCCAGCCTTCTCGTGTCGCCACACCCACTCTATGAACGTCAGGCGGGCGGCGAAGTGCTGGCGCATCCACGGCTTCACCTTATGCCAATGACACATACCGTACCACACCATGTAGAGGGCGTTGTCTGCCTGACGGACACGATGGGCGTCCACTCCCACATACGTGGCAGCCTCAGCATAACGGCGCTGGCGCACAAGCACACGGTCGATAAGGCAGATGGCATCAAGGGCAGCCGCTGCCGTGGCTGTCATCACGTCGTAGCACGTGCGGCGATAGATGTCGGGATGTTCTGTTTCGGAGGGAATATAGTCGAGCAGCGTGCGGCGCAGCATCTGACAATGCCCCATCATCGAAGCATAGAAGAGGCGGATGAGATTGCAGTTGGGACGGCGCGGATCGTAGCGCACCTCGGCACCGCTCTCCGAGAAGGGCACGGACCGGCATACGCACATCATCATGTGCGGATCAGCCATCGCTGCCACCTGCTCCTCCAATTTCGTCGGCATCCAGATGTCGTCCTGGTCGCTGACGGCTATGAGGTCGCCCTTGGCACGGCGCATGGCAGAGAAGAAGTTGGCGTTGATGCCCATCTGCTTCTCGTTACGGAATATCCGCATCTCCATTCCTTTGGGCGCCTTGGCAGCATAGCCGTGGAGGAGGTCCATGGTGTTGTCCGTCGACCCGTCGTCCTGAACGATGAGTTCGGCGGGGAGCAGCGTCTGCGAGAAGATGGAGTCGAGCTGTTCTGCAAGATGGCGTGATGCACCGTTGTATGTGCACATCACTACGGAGAGCGACATATTTTGTTTCATAAAAACTATTGATTACCAGTGGCGGTCGCGACCGAAGATTTTCCTTATTCTTCGCGACACAGCCTTGAAGATATAGCCGAAATTGCCGTAGCGGATGTTGAGCCACAGCTCTTCCATTGAGCGTCCTGCCTTGATGAGCGGATGACCGTAGGCGTAGGTGCGATAGACCTGCTCCTTGAAGTCGACGTCCTCTATGACGTAGCGCGGATGGCGGACGGGGGCGTCCAGCTCGAAGCGCTGCATGGTGAAGAGTCGGCGGAGGCGGCGCGGCATGGTCTGCAGCGAACCCGTATAGTGAGTGGAACCGTCGGTGGCTCCGAGATTGTTTATCATGTTGCGCGTCGGCATGATGGCAAGACCGGAGTTCATCACCATCGACGTCCAGAAGATGGTCTCGTAATACTCCTTGCCCGACGCGCGATGGTCATAGCATGCGCGGAGCGTGTCGAGGCAGTAGCGGCGCTGGCGCATCACGGCGTCCAGCTGGCGCTTCGCATCGGGGTCGTCCAGACAGGCGTACGTGGGGTCCCATGTGTCGATGACGCGGCGCCATGAAGCCCATCCCCAGATGGAGAATACGGAGGTGAAGAGATAGTCGTAAGGACTGCTGACCTGCTCCTCGGGATTGAATCCGGCAATCATCCACACCCTCTCGTCGTCGGCATAGCGGTCGAGCATCTCCTTGCAGAAGGGGAAGAACGACTGCGAAGGCACGTCGTCATCCTCGAGGACGATGCAGCGGTCCACAATGGAGAAAGCCCATTTCTGCGAGATATATTCCGACGGGTCGCAACCGAAGTTGCGCTCCTGATACTTGCGGTGAACCTCGCACTGCCAGTCGATGTCTTCCACGACGCGGCGGCAAGCCTCTATGCCCGGCATATCGCGTTCGCCACGCGGTCCGTCCTGATAGAGGAACAGCTTGGAGGGACGCGCCTTGCGCACCTCGTCGAACACGCGGCGCAGATGGTCAGGGCGGTTAAAGAAGAGTATGAGGACTGCTACGTCCGTCTTGTAAGGTTGTGGATTCATAAGCATTAAGGGGTTTAGGGGTTATGTCGTTTTTATGGTTGTCAGTACTTCAGCCTTCTTGTCGCCCACATCAGGACGGCGAAGAGGAGTGTGCCGCTTACCAGACCAGCCAAAGCGTCGATGGCGTAGTGTGCCTGGATGTACACCGTGGAGAAGCAGAGCAGCACGTAGAAGGGTGCCATGACGTAGAGCAGGCGACGGTTGCGGGTGTGCCAGGCGAGCAGCATACACACGGTGGCGATGCCTACGTGTGATGAGGGGAAGGCTGCCGTGGGGCGCTCTCCCGCTGCCTTGGCGTCCTCCACAAGGTCATAGAAGAAGCCCTGCGTATATCCGGGTGTGGGCAGACATTCCTGATGGGTGTTGAAGTAGTCGCCGACAGCAGGGAATACGCCTGACATGATGTTCTCCATGCCCACTGCCTTATAGTAGAACGTAGGTCCTGCGACGGGCACGAAGATGAACACCACATAGAAGATGAAGAACGACGCCAGCACCACGAACGAAGCTCTCTCAAACTCGTTGTAACGGCAGACGAAATAGAAGAACGTCGTAAGGGCTATCATCGGATAATAGCTGGTATAGCCAAGGCTCATCAGCTCCGAGAAGACGGGCCACGAGAATGTGGAGACGAAGCTTATGGCTGGCTGGAATCCGAAGAGCTGCTGCTCACAATGACAGAACACGTGGTCCAGATTGGGGAACATACGATTAATCTCGTACGTGTCGGGATACCACCATGCAAGGAGCGACATCTGCGCCACGACGCGCACACAGCGGGTCAGGCGGCAGGGCACGAGCCTGTAGACAAGCCACAATGCCAAGGTCATTGCCACGGCACGCACGCGTCCCCATATCATCGCTTCGGGGTTGGGCAGTGTCGTGAAAGTGAAGAGGGTGATGAGAAGCGTGAACGTGGCGTATGCCAGCACCAGCCACTCAAGTGCCATCAGCCCACGCTTGGGATTCGCCTCGATGGCGAAGAGTTGTTTTATGAATTTCATTATTTTTCTCTGGGTTATCTGTATGGTCTCCTCTTACAACCATCCGTTCTCCTTATACCACTTCACCGCGAGACGCACGCCGTCCTTCAGCTTGTAGTGGGGATGGTAGCCGAGCTCGTCCATTGTCGGCTCGATGTCGCAGCGCCAGTTGCGCTGACGGAGTATGTTAAACTTGTCGTCGTTCAGTGCTATGGGCTTCTTCGTGATGCGTGCTATGCGCTCGCCGAAGAAGGTTATGACGCGCAGCACCCATACGGGAGCCACAATGCGGAGCATCCACTTCACGCCCATCTCTTTCTTCAGCAGGTCGGAAAATTCCGTCGACTGATAGACGTCGCCGTCCGAAAGGAAGTACTTGCGTCCGCTCATGCCGCGGTCGAGGGCGAGAAACACTGCCTGCACCACGTCCAGCACATACACGAAGGTGATGTCCTGACGACGGAAGCCCACGGCAAAGTCGACGTGCTTCTTGATGCTCTCCGCCATAAGGAAATAGTCTTTCTCACGCGGGCCGTACACTCCCGTGGGGCGGAGGATGATGTACGGGAAGTCGTTGCCGATGGAGTCGAGATAGCGTTCTGCCTCCAGCTTGCTCTTGCCGTACGCCGTGTTAGGGTGCGGACAGTCGTTCTCGGTGATGTCCTGATAAGGCTGCCGTTCGTGTATGGCTCCGTAGACGCTGAGCGAACTGAGGAAGACAAATCGCTTTATGGGCATGCCAAGCTCGATGATGGCATCCACGAAATGCTTTGTTCCCTCGGTGTTCATGCGTCGGAAGTCGGCCTTGTCTATGCACTTAGTCACTCCAGCAGCATGCACTATGTAGTCAAACTGATGGTCTGCAAGTTGTCGCTTCAGCTCATCCTTGGAGTTGAAGTCGAGTTCGATGAAATTTATTCGCTTGTCCTTGAGGTAACGTCGTGAGGTGGTTTTTCTCACCGCCGCCCATACCTCCATATCACGGTTCAGGGCTTCCTCAACAATAAAACTGCCAATGAAACCGCTGGCACCGGTTATAAGTATCTTGTTAGTCATTATGATAATTGGTACATAATCGCTTGCAAAGATAGCAAGATTTGGACGAATAGACGATTTTATTGAAGATTAATTCGTTTGTAACATAAATTTAGCGCTCTGGGACATTGATATCTCAAAACTTTTTTGTTTATTTGCATAGTATATACTAAAAAGATAAAACCATGGGAAAAGGAAAGAAAGGAGGCAAACGCCTGACAAAGAAACAGCTCGTACCGAAGCTGGAGGAGCTCTTCTCCTCGAATCCCGGCAAGACGATGTCCTTTAAGGAAATATTCAGAAGCCTGCATCTCGACACGCACCCACTGAAGATGCTTGCCATTGACATTATGGAAGAGATGGCATGGGACGACTTCATCACGAAGGTGTCGGACAACTCATACCAGCTCAACCAGAAGGGACAGGTGCAGGAGGGTGTCTTCCTGCGCAAGACCAACGGCAAGAACACCATTACACCGGACGGCAGCGACAAGCCGATTTTCGTGGCGGAGCGCAACTCGATGTGGGCGCTCAGCGGCGACCGCGTGCGCTTCTCGTGCATGGCACGTCGCAAGAACCATATAAAGGAGGCGCAGGTCATCGAGATTCTGCATAGAGCGAAGGAGACGTTCGTAGGAAGAATCTCCATCGACCACGACCTCGCGACGCTCATCTCGCCGTCTAACGTACTCGCCAACAGCATCATCATTCCGCGACGCAAGCTGAAGGGTGCCAAGGAGGGAGACAACGTGGTGGTGAAGATTATGGAATGGCCGGACGCTGACCACCGCAACATGATCGGTGAGGTGACGGACGTGCTGGGCAAGTCGGGCGACAACGACGTGGAGATGAACACCATCCTCGCACAGTACGGTCTGCCCTATAAGTATCCGAAGAACGTGGAGGAGGCTGCGGAGAAGATTTCAGCAGAGATAACGCCGGAGGACTATGCCGAACGCGAGGACTTCCGCGACACGTTCACGTGCACCATCGACCCGAAGGACGCCAAGGACTTCGATGACGCGCTGTCCATCAAGAAGCTGAAGGACGGCCTCTGGGAGGTGGGCGTGCATATCGCCGACGTGAGCCATTACGTCAAGGAAGGCTCGGTCATTGACAAGGAGGCGGTGAAGCGTGCCACAAGCGTGTATCTCGTCGACCGTACCATACCGATGCTCCCCGAGCGTCTCTGCAACTTCATCTGCTCGCTCCGTCCTGACGAGGAGAAGTTAGCGTTCTCCGTGATTTTCACTCTCAACGACGACGCGGAGGTGAAGGACTATCGCATCGTGCACACGGTCATCAAGTCGGACCGCCGCTATGCCTACGAGGAGGTGCAGCAGCTGCTGGAGGACAACGGCGTGGTGGACGGAACGGGCGAACCGGCTCCGAAGGCTCCGAAGGGAGGATATAAGGGCGAGAACGCTGACCAGCTGATCACGCTGGACCGACTGGCTAAGAAGCTGCGTGCGGCACGATTCAAGAACGGATCCGTAAAGTTCGACCGAGAGGAGCTACACTTCGACGTGGATGAGAAGGGCAAGCCCATCCGCTGCTACTTCAAGCGCTCGAAGGACGCCAACAAGCTAATCGAGGAGTTTATGCTTCTCGCCAACCGCACCGTGGCGGAGAGCGTGGGCAAGGTGGCGAAGGGCAAGAAGCCGAAAACCCTACCCTATCGTGTGCATGACAATCCTGACCCCACAAAATTAGAGACGCTGCGCGAGTTTGTGGTGAAGTTCGGATATAAGGTGAAGACGGACGGCACGAAGGGTGCGATGGCACGTTCTCTGAACGCTCTTATGGACGCGTGTGAGGGCAAGCGTGAGCAGAACCTCATTCAGACGGTGGCGCTGCGTGCGATGATGAAGGCTAAATACTCCATCCATAACACAGGTCACTTCGGTCTGGCATTCGACTACTATACGCACTTCACATCGCCTATCCGCCGTTACCCTGACACAATGGTTCACCGTCTGCTGACGCGTTATCAGCAGGGCGGACGTTCTGCCAACAAGGAGCATTACGAGGAGCTGTGCGAGCACTCGAGCGAGATGGAGCAGATTGCTGCCAACGCTGAGCGCGACTCCATCAAGTATAAGGCTGTGGAGTTTATGTCGGAGCGCATCGGCAACGTGTACGACGCTCACATCTCCGGCATCCAGTCGTACGGCATCTACTGCGAGATTGACGAGAACCACTGTGAAGGTCTGGTACCGATGCGCGACCTCGACGACGACTACTACGACTTCGACGAGCGCAACTACTGTCTCGTTGGCCGTCGCCATCACCACAAGTACCAGCTGGGGGATGCGATACGCATCCAGGTGGCAAGTGCCAACCTCGAAAAGAAACAGCTCGACTTTACGCTGGCAGAATAAGAGTTTTTGAATTAGTAGGTTTGCTTAATCTCGTAGGCAGGGCTTTAACAAAAACATTCATCCACAATCCGCTTATGGGCGCAAACCCTAAACGGGTTTAAACAAAAGGCTTTACGTCAGGTCTTACGAGAACAAGTTCTCGACAACCTGACGTAAAGCCTTTTGTTTGTGCACAGCACGCGCCCATAAGCGGAAAAAACAAGTAAAAACACAAGGTTATATGGAGGATGTGTAAAAATACATTAGCAGCGGGATTCCGCGGAGCGGGACCTACCATCAGAAACCCACTGCAAGCTGCGAAGCAGCGCAGCTGTGGGTACGTGCGACAACAATACCCCCATAAAAAGTTCCGCAAAGCGGGACTGACATATCCACGATGATATTGAGAAGAGTGCGGTCCCGCTTCGCGGAACCAAGAGAGAGTCTTTGCTTCACTTTTGACTCTCCTATGTTTGCATTTGCAGCTGCATTAATTGCTTGACCTACAAATTAAAAATTAAACAACTCACTATCGCAGGCGAAGCCGAGAATAATTCAAAATCCTAATTCCTAATTCAAAAATCGGGCGACATATCGCCCGCTACCTTGTGTTTTTAAAGGTTTTTACCGGTTGCGGTTTTCGAGAGAGGCGATAGCCTCTCATTCATTTGTGGCATATATGGGCGTGAGAACTTGTTCTCATAAGACCATATATGCAACAAATGAATTGCCGAAGGCTCGAAAACCACAAGCGGTCTGTGGATGAGGACACAATAAAACGGTTGTCTATTTGTTTATATAATATAAACTCTAAAAATACCTACTAACTTATGAATTACAACATACAAAGATTGGATGAGATAAATCCTGAACTATATAAGAAGCTCAAATTGTATTGCTATGATATAAACGGATGCTGCCAAATCGTACATAATGAGTTGGGACCGTTCCTTAATGAATATATGTATCAGGATGCTTTGGCTATTATGTTTAAAGAGAAAGACATACAATATGAGAAGGAATATTTCTTCGCTATAGAGTTTCATGGACATCCTATCAAACATAAACATTATGTCGACTTTTTTGTTCAGGGAAAGGTGTTTGTGGAGTGTAAGGCTATCGAGCGCTTGGGAGCTGAACAACGCCAGCAATTGTGGAACTATATGCGTTTGACAAAAACAAGAATTGGTATTCTCTGGAACTTCGCTCCAATCCGTGACCAAAACGAACACTATTATCTCGATACAAAAACAGACACCATGTACATGTTCTGATATACCACTCTTTCTTGTTGCCTTATGTTTTGTATGTGATATATTATTATGTACTATCGAATACGAATCAAGCAGAACATTCAGCTTGTGTTTTTAAAGGTTTTTACCGATTGTGGTTTTCGAGAGAGGCGATAGCCTCTCATTCATTTGGGGCATATATGGGCGTGAGACCTTGTTCTCATAAGACCATATATGCCACAAATGAATTGCCGAAGGCTCGAAAACCACAACCGGTCTGTGGAGTCAGGTTTTTGTCAAAGCCCTGCCTAAAGATCAGCGCAAAGGAGGCAGGGCTTTGACAAAAACATTTATCCACAATCCGCTTATGGGCGCAAACCCTAAACGGGTTTAAACAAAAGGCTTTACGTCAGGTCTTACGAGAACAAGTTCTCGACAACCTGACGTAAAGCCTTTTGTTTGTGCACAGCACGCGCCCATAAGCGGAAAAAACAAGTAAAAACACAAGAATATGGGTGTCTTCACACGTTTGTGTTTTTTACATCTGAAAAGGTTATCTATCCTAATACCAAAGAAAAGCGTAGGCCAAGGGCATCGGCAATGCGTAAGAACGTAGAGAGCTGCATATCCGTCTGTCCCTTTTCAAGTGAAGATATGTACTCGCGTTTCTTACCGATCTTTTCAGCCAACATTTTCTGTGTTACATTTTGACGCTTGCGTTCATCCTTAAGAAGTTCCGCATAGTACCAAGCTTTAGCCTTTGCTTCAAACTCCTTGCGCTCCGGACTATTTTCGTCACCGTATCTTTCTTGCAGATGGTCGTCAAATGTTTTAAGACCAGCAAGTTTGTTTTTGTCAAGTTTCAACATATTCAATCCTCCAAATAACGTTTAACAATGTTTTCGGCTTTTTTGATAATGTGTCTTATCAAAGTCTCTTCCATGCTGCAAAGTTAATTAATTTATTACATACTACAAGTTAAAAGTAACATATTTATTACATATTAACCTTAAATGCAAATATCGTACAAAGAGTAAAAACATGTTACAAAATAAAAATCGCTTTTAGAGATTTAGGACGTCGTTTTCGTGGGCTTTTGACATGATAAAGCCACGCGTCTGTTGCAAAACAGCCACTCTTACACTCCAACAGTAACTGTATTGGAGAGCAAGAGTGGCTATATTGTATGCAGAAAGTTGATGTACGAGACCGCTAAAGTGGCTCTTTAGCAGCATCAAACAGCCAGTCCGTGCCACCAATTCATTGCACAAACCGACACAAAACCGTGTAACTGTCTGAGGACAAATGTCATAACGCTGCGCGCTCAAAACTCAAGAATTTCGCACCTAAGATTTCTACGTGCGCTCAACTCATAGTATTGAGCATCAGAAATGCAAATATTGTCTTCGGCGGAACCGCCGAAGAGTTAGGAATACATGTCGCCCGCAACCTTGTGTTTTGACAGGTTTTCTCCGCTTATGGGCGCGTGCTGTGCACAAATAAAAGGCTTTACATCAGGTTGTCGAGAACTGGTTCTCGTAAGACCTGATGTAAAGCCTTTTATTTAAATCCGATAGGATTTGCGCCCATAAGCGGACTGTGGAGAAAGGTTTTTGTTAAAGCCCTGCCTACCGCAGCAAACCCACAGATAAACTGACATTTTACTTATTAACGCTGATCTTCATAGCCTGACGCTTGCCGTCCACCTTGTAGCTAACTACGTAGACGCCGCGCTGGAGGCTGCTTGTGTTGACAGTGCCCTGCTCTGAGAAGACGCCTGTTGCCACTACTCTGCCAGCCACGTCAGATACGGTGTAAGCGGTGCCGGCAACGGCTGCAGTGTTGGCAGAAGCGATGCCGTTAGGCGTATCCTCAGTCAGATAAATCATGATGCTTGCGCAACGTGAGTAGTAGTCCTGATGACCAACCTGTGTAAAGTCGAACCACTGCTTAGCGTAATAGCTGCCCCACTCATAAGCGGCGTTGCCCTCGAGCGGACTGTTGTACTGTCTGAAGCTTATGTAAGGACAATAAGTGTCGCAGTTAACTGCTGTGAGGACTGCGAGGTTCTTGCCAGCCTCATACTTGAACGGCTCGTCAAGAGCGATGGTCAGATCACCAGTGCTCTTCTGTGCGATGCTTGTAATGCCGTCGTAAACGAGAGTGAGCTGTTCCTCAGGAATCCATCCGTCCTTAGTGTTGGTAAGATCGGTGTTGGCAAGATAGATGCGTACGGGGATTGTCTCCACGTCGCTGTACTGATAAAGGGCGTCATACGGCCAAGCCAACTTCTGGATGAGCATGTCCTTATTTTCACCGATTTCGTCAGCAGAATAGATGTTGAGGGCTGCTGCATACTGGTTAGAGAGGTCGAACGGTGAAGAGCTGGCTGTTGAAGAAGACTCAAGGCCGATACCTACAACGTCACCATCAAATGCCTCGCGTACGATGACAGTCATATAGTCTGTAGTGTTGTCGTCTGCATACTCGTCGTCAGGCCATGTGCGAACCACACCACAAATGGCTGTAGTGTCGGCCACCTGCGGTGTCCATGCCACCTCAACGTCTGCGTATTCGCCGCTGTTAAGAGTAACGGCAACGTCCTTATGATTGAGTTCCTCACCGTTCTTGTCGACGAGAGTGACGCGATAAGCGTAAGCCTTATCAGTACCACGGTTCTCTACGCGAACTGTATAGACGCTTTCCTTCTTTGCCATCGGCTTCTCAGGACCGCTGATGGAAACGGCAGCAAGGTTAGACTTCTCTGCCTTCTTCACACTAAGATTGAACACCTCGAGCCAGTCGGCACGCATCGGAGAGAGAGCGTGGATGCCAAGGTTCTTATAGCCGTCAGACTCTGCCTTGAAGACAACGCCGATACGCTGCTTGTCGCGGTTGCCCTTGATGGTAACGGTGTCGAGGACCTGAGCAGGCTTTACTGTATACATCTCGTCAAGGAGAGCAAACTCGAGCTTGTCAGCGCTGTAAGCGTGAAGCTCCATCTCTGCGCGGTATGTGGCGTCCTTCTCGAAAGGCATGTAATAGCTGATGAGCCAGTCGTCAGAAACGGCTGTGCTGGAAGCCTGGTGTCCCATGACACGGTCGCCGGAAGAAACCTTGGTCCACATCCATGCGTAACCATCCTTATTGGCATCCATAACTGTCCAAGAGTTGTCAGCATCGAAAGCCGTGAAATCGAATGTCACGGGCATTGAGTAAGCAGGACCGAAGACGCGGGTCTCGGTCTCCACAGCATTGCTCTCGCCGTCGGCGTTGGAAGCCACAACAGAATAAGAATACTGACTTACGGGCGAGATGTTCTCGTCAGATACGGTGGTCTGCTTCAGACCATCGGCGATAACTCGACCGTCGGGCTTGCGCACTACCTTATAAGAAAGAGAAGAAGCGTCAACGTAACCTCCGTTAGGACCTAACTCGGGCTGATTCCAAGAGATGACAGCCTTGTCATAACCATCATGCTGGAGAGTAAGAGTGGTGATGTCAGCAGGAATGTCGCGACCCACGAAGATGCGTACCTTCTCCTCGGCACCCTCGCCTACAGAGTTGGAAGCCACAACAGAATAGAAATGATAGCCACCCTTCACGTCGCCGAGGTCGTCAGTGTAAGACATCTCCTCGCCCATTTCGGGATTCTCGAAGGTCTTGATGAGTTCGCGGTCACGATAAACCTTGATGTCGGTAAGAGAAGAAAGCTCCTTGCCGTCGAAGGTCTGTGTGGGGTTCATCCAATAGAGCGCGACGGTGGTAGCGCCGTTCGCACCTGGAACACACTCGAAGTCGCTGACTGCGGACGGTGTGCCCTTTGCAGAAGCAGCAAACGGAACGTAGAGACCGGCAATCTGCGGGCTGTTGCCAACGGCAGCCACCTTCTGTGCAGCACCTGTATTGATATCGACAGTAGCGATGCAGTCGTCGAAATCGGTTCCGCCCATGAGGTTGGCAGCCCAGTAGAGAGTTTCGTCAGAATGGTCGAACTCCATACTCTGATAGTATGTGGGATGCCATCCGGTGGCTCCCACTACAGTGACGTTGCCATTGGTCTTGTCAATCTTGCATAAATCTCCCTCGAAAGAGATGCCGTAAAGCTGTCCTTCATAGGTGCAGGCAAGCGTGAAGAAGCGACGGTCAAGGTCGGCAACGAGCTTGCTCTCAGCAGTGTTGAGGTCGATGGTGAAGAGCTGTGTGTATGCGTCGTTGAGAACAGAGATGGCATACATAGTCTTCGTGCTATAGTCATACGACATATCATTGATGTGGCTGGTGTAGCCCGAAAGCTCGCCTACCGACTCAGTAACATCCTTCTCGATGTCGTAACGAATCAGTTCCACGGGAATCATCTTCTGCGTGGTAAGGTCGGTCTGCGTAAGCTCTGCATAGTAGTAGCGCTCAGCGTATGCACCGGCTGTGACATCATGGTTGGCATCGCCAAAATACTTTACCAGACTGAAGCGGGCACCCTCTGTGAAGGGGAAGCTGACGAGTCCGTTAAGCATATTGCCGTCGGTCAGGTCGAATCCGAGCACACCGTAAGCGGTCTTCGTGGTGCCGTTAGCCTTCTTGATGACGAGGGGCGCCTGACGATTAGGAGCCGAAGCGCTGGACGCTGGCTTACGTGTGTTCAACTGAGCGAGACACTGCACAGCAGGCATCACTAACAAAGCGAGCAACAGACTTGCAGCCTTGTGGAGAGTTGAAAATCTTTTTCCCATAAAATACTGAATTTTGTTAGAAATGTTTAAAAGCACGACGACAAATTTAGGGAAATTAAACGATACCACCAACAAAATATCAATATTTCACAGAACAAAACATACATTTTGTTAGAAATATATTATAGATATTGACAAATGTATAGCAACAAAGTAAGGTTGTTAAAAATTGAATATCAATATATTAAATAATATTATTCAAGTAAAAGGGAGTATATAATGTTTTTCGGATATCTCTCTCACAATCGTTTTCCCACTAATATGGCATGACTATATGAGGGGGAAAGCGGCAAAATCACTTTTTTTTCGAAAAAAGATAAAAAAAGTTACAGAAAAGTTTGGAGGTTACAGAAAAACTCACTACCTTTGCAATCGCTTTTAAGAACAAAGCTTTTACGAAAGCAATAAAGCAAGGGCGCTTAGCTCAGCTGGTTTAGAGCATCTGCCTTACAAGCAGAGGGTCGGGGGTTCGAATCCCTCAGCGCCCACAACGAAACGGATAAGTCAAATGACTTATCCGTTTTTTTGTTTATATCCCCAGGAATGCCGGGGCAGACAAAGGGATACATAATTAAAAGCGAATTAATTGTTGGCAACTACAAGCAGCCGTTACTAACATAGGAGGCTATGGCGTCTCGCCGTAGCCACGCACCCACGGACAGCAAAACATTGGTAACCACGCACCCACGGACGCGAGCAGATTGAGTATGAGCTGAAGGTACTAAGTTACGTATTACAGCTGCGAGTTCCGCGGAGCGGGACCTATATCATGAAACCCACTGCAAGCTGCGAAGCAGCGCAGCTGTGGGTACGTGCGACACCTCCACCTAAATACAGTTCCCCGAAGGGAGACTTACACATCCTGTATGATATTGAGGATGATAGTCGGTCCCGCTTTGCGGAACCAAGAGAGGGAGAGGTGATGCTTATCCCACAGCTGCGCTCCTTCGGAGCTTGCAGTGGGTTTCTGA
>ERZ1026858.85-NODE-85-length-47782-cov-131.860687_pt1 | contig 47782 bp, 36 predicted proteins | sample MGYA00380159_ERZ1026858 | MGnify/ENA primary metagenome ERZ1026858 (study PRJEB33269, sample SAMEA4719795) | human gut metagenome | biome: human-associated habitat; feature: organic feature; material: feces | place: Cameroon | collected 2013-10 ...
CCTAACAACCTTGCCATGCTCCTCGACGAGCAGCACGTGCCCATCCTCGGCACCAAGGCTCAGGACATCGACAACGCTGAGGACCGCGCCAAGTTCTCGCAGATGCTTACCAACAACGGCATCAACCAGCCGGAGTGGAGCGCACTTACAAGCATGGAGGACATCGACCGCTTCATCGAGCGTGTAGGCTTCCCCGTACTCGTACGTCCTTCTTACGTACTCTCTGGTGCTGCCATGAACGTATGCTCTAACGAGGACGAGCTGAAGCGATTCCTCCAGTTGGCTGCCAACGTCAGCGAAGACCATCCGGTCGTTGTGAGCAAGTTCATCGAGCACGCTAAGGAGATTGAGATGGATGCCGTGGCTAAGAACGGTGAGGTTATCGCCTACGCCATCTCTGAGCACATCGAGTTTGCCGGTGTCCACTCAGGTGACGCCACCATCCAGTTCCCGCCGCAGAAGCTCTACGTCGAGACCGTTCGTCGCTGTAAGCGTGTAGGTCGTCAGATTGCCAAGGAGCTCCACATCAACGGTCCGTTCAACATCCAGTTCATGGCACGCGACAACGATATTCTCGTTATCGAGTGTAACCTCCGCGCCTCACGTTCGTTCCCGTTCGTAAGCAAGGTTCTGAAGATCAATCTTATCGAGCTCGCCACACGCGTAATGCTCGGTCTGCCGGTTGAGAAGCCTAACAAGAACCTCTTCGATCTCGACTACGTAGGTATCAAGGCTTCACAGTTCTCGTTCAACCGTCTGCAGAAGGCCGACCCTGTGCTCGGCGTAGACATGAGCTCTACCGGTGAGGTAGGTTGCTTGGGCGACGACACCAACACAGCATTGCTGAAGAGTATGCTCTCTGTAGGCCACCGCATCCCGAAGAAGAACATCCTTCTCTCAACGGGTGGTGCAAAGCAGAAGGTGGAAATGCTCGACGCTGCCAAGATGCTCATCGACAATGGCTACAAACTCTATGCTACAGCCGGAACCAGCAAGTTCCTTACCGAGAACGGCATCGAGAACACCCACGTGCTCTGGCCCTCTGAGGAGGGTGACGAGCCTAAGGCTCTCGACTTGTTGCACAACCACACCATCGATATGGTGGTCAACATCCCGAAGAACCTCACAAGTTCAGAGCTCAGCAACGGCTATAAGATTCGCCGTGCCGCCATCGACCTTAACGTGCCTCTTATCACCAACGCCCGCCTCGCAAGTGCGTTCATCTACGCATTCTGCACAACGAAGCTTGAAGATATCGGCATCAAGGCTTGGAACGAATACTAATCTTCGAGTTGAGAATTAATAATTGAGAGTTGAGGGTTATTAAATCCCAACTCTCAATAACATAAAAACGACAATAGAGACAATGACTGACAACCGCTATTGAGTTGTCTACATTGTCTCTATTGTCGTTTTTTGTATTTTTATTTTATAATACCATTATCCGTGTCGCGCAGGTTAATTCTCTTTTCTGCTGACTTATGCTTGCTGCCTCGGCTTAGTCGCCAAGATAGGTTCAGGGATATTTGGTTGCCGTTGCCTTTGGAATAGCCGACGGTATGCTTATATATGTCACGGTTGAGCAATTCGTTTTCGTATGCCTTGTAGTTGTTGTCGAAGGGATTAGACCAGGATAATGCAAACTGCCAGTCGCGCCATACGTAGGATACCTTCAAAACCGAGTAGGCTCCGTTGTAGCCCTTCGATTCGCCTTCCAAGAATCTGTTGCCGTTATCTATGTATCCTTGCAACGTGAAATTGCCGAGATAAGCCGTGACGCTGCCTGCATAATACCATGAGGTGTAACAATGCGTATAGTCGTTGCCAAAATTGAAGCATCTGTACAGACCTCCATTGGCGGCTATCTGAAGTTTCTCTGGCAAGAGCCAATATCCTGCGTATGCCATGACATCCAATGCGTCAATCTCCTTTTGGTTCACCTGCGTATATATGAATTGATTGTCGTCTCTCCGTTCATAGTGAGCCATGTTCGGCTTCAGGCATTGCTTGAAGTAAGCATCAAAGAAGGTCTGCAAGCGGTTGTTGTTGTATGAAAGCTGCAGTCGGTGCTCCATGTCACGTGAAGGTTTCAGGTCGGGATTGCCTACAGTCCATTCCATGCTATTTGTGCGGACCATAGCATCGCTCGTCATGGCAATGCGGGATATACGGTCCTGCATCTGATAAGTATAGCTAAACTGCATGCCGTTATTGATCTGATAAGTCAGCGATGCCTTTGGGCGGAAGGTCCAGAAGTTATATCTATGACCGTTCTGCATATAATGGATATAACTTGCGCCTGCTCCCAATGAATAGCTCAATGGTCTGAGCATACCCTTTATTTCGGCAAAGGCATACATGCGGTTGTTGTCCGTATTGGTCAAGGACGATGCGTCACCCGAATAGTCGTTCTTTGTATGTTTATAGCTGTAGTTAAAGCCAGCTGAAAGCGTAAATGGCTTCAAGCGGTTCTCGTATATAACCTCAGTAAGCAGTGAAGCCGTCTTGCCGTCCACATCATATTTATAAGGAGCGCCCTCGTCATAATAACTGCTGGTCTGCGTGGAGATGTAAGTGCCTACAGCATTGGCTGTAACTGACTGACGCGCGGTAAGCTGACGGAAGAAGTAGATATCCAGCACCGGCGAACAGCTCTTGTCATCATTCCGGCTTGTTGCTCTGTATTGGCGGTTGCCGTCCTTGATGTCCATAATGGTAAAGTTGTCGGGAGCTTCATTGAACGATCCGCTCAAAGAAGCCTGAAAGACAGTTGCCGTGGAGTCAGCCCAGTTATATGTTAGTTTCGTATCGTGAGCCAAAGATTTACGAAGCGACTCCACACTGTTACGTTCGATGGTGTAGACGCTGCCGTCCGTCAAGGTATATTCTGCCAACTGCGTGCTCTTTGCACCTTTGGTTCTGAAACCGCTAATATCGTACGAAAGTGCCCATTCGCTCTTGCCCCGGTTCCACTTGCCGTAAACCATACCATCGCCTTGCAACGTAGTTAGCGCTGAGGTAAGGTCAGTGCCAACGTTATATCCGCTCTCGTTTCTACGTGTCACTATATCAATGACATAGGCAATGCCGTCACCATAACGGACTCCTGGACTGTTTATGAAGTCAATCTTCACGATGTCCTTAGGATTAAGAGCCAACATCTCCTGTTTGCCTACTACGATACCATTCACTCGGAGCTGAACTCCTCCCCTATTGTCAATGGCAGTAATGGTGTGGTTGATGTTGTCTATACGAAGATTGGCGAGAGTGAGTTTCTCAAGAAAGCTGTAGCCATTACTGGAAGCCTGCTTCTGAGCATCGGTAGGATAAATAATCATACCGTCAGCCTTGTTCACAACCTTGGCTGCCTTAACCGTAACCTCATCGAGCGTAACGGTCTTCTCCACATCCTGAGCATAAGCACAGAATGTGGAAGAAAGAATAATGGAAAGTGTAATCAATCGTTTCATTTGCACCATTTTTTGATTTTCGGTGCAAATATATATTCTCCTTGTAAGAGAGCCAATTTATCTGTCTGACATTTCCCTGACAATTGGCTGACTACCATCCTATCTATTTGATTTTCAGACTATAGCTCTTGCCTCTGTCCGACTCTATCTTCAGACGGCTATGAGCTTCGATGATTGGCTTAATGCGTCGTACAAGAGTGTAGAGCGTATCGCTGGCGTCAGGTTTCTTCGGCCATAGACGGTCACAAATCTCCTGTTTTGAGAGAGTATGCGTGTCCGTCAGCATAAACATCTCGAGCAGGGAATGCTGCATTGGTGTAAGACGAATCTGTTCGCCCGAAAGCGTCATAAACTTGTCGCCATTGAGCACTATGCCTCCGTACGCCAAACCTTGCGCCACCAGTTCCGGCCTTTTCCGCTTCACATACCACAGACTACCCAACAGCCACATCATACCGACAAACATAAGAGAGCCGGAAGCCTTCTGGTCAGACATCATGAATGTCGCAGCAAAACCACAGTTGGCCTCTGCCACCATCTTCGTCTCCCAACGTCCGTCCCTACGAACAGTACGCATGGCAATGCCTGCCGTATCCTTCAGTTCGGCAATGGTCAGACAGTTACGATAACAGCGTATGGTGTCTGTGGTTACCACATTGTCAGGCATCTTCGCCAGAACCTGCTCCAATGCCCTATTTACGTCCTGCGCTATCATATTCTCCGTTCTGTTATAGCTGTTGATGCTGGTGCACAATGCGCAAAGCATGATAAAGCTGAATACTATGTATGGAAGTGTCTTCATAATTGTTCTCTTTATATAAAAGGCCGTTACGCCCAATCGAAGTTTTCCGTTCCTGCTCCTATTTCGAAGTGCAGTCGGGCTATGCCGAGGTCCATCTTGGTGTAGCCCACCATTGAGAAGCCTCGTTTGGCAAGAACCTTCGGTTTCTCTCCTGTGCCTTGCTCTTGCGGCAAGAGTGTGAAGGAGAACTTCTGCTGATTGATGGCTGTTGGTGCCATCAGCACGGCTTCCACTCCCTTGCGAAACCATTCGGGCGACTCGCTGCCGACGTTGCTCACCTGCTCCGCGGTCTTGCTCTTGCGCTTATGTCCCTGTGTGGCGCCATATCCCAAGGCTATCATGCACGTCAGCTTCTCGTCGTTGCCCACGCTGTAAGCCTCGTCCACTCTGCGATAGCTCAGTCCCGCCCAGCAGGTGTTCAGTCCGAGAGTCTGCGCCAGCAGCACCAGTTGCTCCCCGTAATAGCCCACACGCTCGTCCAGGTCGTCAGCCTTCCTGCCGACCATTACAATGTAGTTCTCCACGCCAGAGAACTTGCCGTACGAGAAGAGTCCCGTGAAAGCCCTTGTCTCGTTGGTGACAAGCTGTATGTGCAGCCCTCCCTCAGCGTTACACACCTCTATCTTCTTCATCAATGTCTCAACTATCTCTGCCGACAAAGGCTTGTGAACGTACCTGCGTACGCTATGTCTTAGCATTATTGCTTCCTGTAATGTCATCGTCATATACACTTTAATGTTTATCTGATGTCAAAGATACACATTTTTTTCTTTATGAAAGATATCAGAAGAATATTTGTACGAATCATTAAAATAAAGTATATTTGTAAATCAAAACAACTGATTATGAAATATCCTATCGGCATACAAGATTTTAAAAAGATACGGAAGGATGGTTTTGTTTATATTGACAAGACTGCTTTGTTGTATAAAATAGTAAATGAAGGTTCTATTTTCTTTCTGAGTCGTCCAAGACGATTCGGGAAGAGCCTGCTTGTGTCAACGCTTAAATATTATTTCAGTGGGGAGAAGAATCTCTTCACAGGACTTGCCATTGATTCGTTGGAGACAAAATGGGACCAATATCCTATATTTCATATCGACTTTAACGGAAGCGACTTCACCGTTCCCCATACCCTGCAACGGCTTATCAAGGGACGCGTGGAAGACTGGGAGCGCGAATACAACTTCCAAGGAAACCCCGACTATTCACCAGGCGAACGCTTTGTCCGACTGCTTGCCCACGTGCACAAGCAGACAGGCAAGCGTTGTGTGGTGCTCATCGACGAGTATGACAAGCCGTTGCTTGACGTGCTCGACACAGAGCGTAAGGTAAGACTTGACGACGACGAACTGTTGATGGAGGACTATAACCGTGAGACGCTCAAAGGCTTTTATTCAGCTTTCAAGGCTGCCGACCAAGACTTGCGATTCGTGCTGCTGACGGGTGTCACCAAGTTCTCGCAGGTGAGCGTCTTCAGCGGATTCAATCAGCCCGAGGACATCAGCATGAACTCAAAGTATGATGCGATATGTGGCATAACGAAGGAGGAGCTGGAGACTGTGTTCCATGACGAGATTGACGCAATGGCAGAAAAGCTGAAGGTAACAGCTGAAGAAATGCGCGATATGTTGAAACGTCATTATGATGGCTATCATTTCAGTAACGAAATGACCGACATCTTCAATCCCTTCAGCGTTCTCAATGCGCTCAACAGCCGTAGCATTCAGGATTACTGGTTCCGCACCGGCACACCAACTTACCTTGTCCGCCTTCTCAGTCACACCAACGAGAATCTGAACGACCTGACCGGCAATTACTATGACACATCAGAGTTTGTTGACTATAGAGCTGACGTGGAGCGCCCGTTGCCAATGATTTATCAGAGCGGCTATCTGACGATAAAGGATTACGACCCATACTCCAACTCCTATCTGCTCGACCTGCCGAACAACGAGGTGAAGAAAGGCTTCTTGACGCTCATCGCCTCCAACTATCTTGGCACAAAAGAGTCGGCAACAACGCTTGCCATTCAGCTTTATCGCGCCATACAGCTTAACGACCTCGACGTATGGCGCAAAAGCCTCACGGCATTCTTTGCCAGCATTCCTTACACTATGCGCCGCAAGGATATGGAAACGGAGAAGGAACGCTATTTCCACTATACGTTCTACCTGATTTTCCGCATTCTCAGCACCTATATTGTACTTACCAAAAAGCAGCAGAGCGAGGGAAGGGCAGACTGCATTATCGAAACCAAGACCAACGTCTACATCTTCGAATTCAAGCTTGACGGCACAGCTGACGAGGCATTGCAGCAAATCGAAGACAAGGGCTACGCACGTCCGTACGAGGCAGACAGTCGCCAAGTACGCAAAATAGGCGTAAGCTTCTCGTCGAAGACTGGCACTATAGAAGAATGGAAAGAGGCTTAATGGAAACAGAATCATAATTATTTGAGGGATGCCAAAGATTATTTGGCATCCCTCATAGTATTTACCCTTCCTTTATTCTCCATTCTCCGATCGTTCGTTTAAGGCTGTCATAGTTTACGCCGACCTTTATCAGGCGCTTGCCCTCTGCCGAATACGGAATAAGATAGCCCTTGTCGTCAATCTGTTGCAGGGCAGCGTCGGCAGAACCGTCGTATTTCAGCTCCATCACGTATATGGCGTCCGGCAAGTGCAGCACGGCGTCAGCTCTGCCTATTGCGCTACATTCCTCCACCTTTATGTAGGCTCCCATAAGATTGAAGATGAGATAGAACACGGTTTGGAAGTCGCGCTCGTTCTTATTTGACAGCTGATTGGAGATGCTTGCCAGATACGCCTGCATCTTCAGCAAAGCCCCGTCCATGTTGTTTTCCAACAGATTCTCCAGAAAATCAAATACGAAGCCGTTGTTGTCCAGCTGTATTGGCGACAGATAGTTGGGGGCAAGCGACTTTACCATACCTATGCGCACTTCCTTATTAGGATAGTCCAGCTGATATTTCTGTAGTATAGGATTATACTTCTTTATGGTGAGATAACCGCTCTGATAAAGAAGCGGCAAGGCAGAGGTCATCTGTTCGGGCGACACGTCGAAGTCGTCAACAGATGCACTCTTCTTCTCTATGTCCATCACGCCCACATGATATTTCTGCAAGGTCTTTATCAGATAGCTCGGCGTACCCGAACTGAACCAATAAGCAGCAACCTTCTTGTTTCGCAAAGCCTTGACAAGGCTAAACGGATTGAAGACATCCTCTGCATGTTCGCTGAAATGATAGCCATCATAAAAATCGGTAAGCTCAGCCACCATTTCTTCGAATGTTACGCCGTTGGCCTTGGCGAGCAATTCCACATCAGGCTTCATCTGCGTAAGCAGTTCCGTCTTGCTTATGCCGCAGATGGCAGAGTAATGGTCGTACATGCTTATGTTGTCGAGGTTGTTAAGCTCGCTGAAGATGCTCAGTTGAGAGAATTTGGTTATGCCCGTGATAAACACAAACTTAAGGTAAGGGTCGAGCGACTTTATCGGACTGTAGAAGTTCTGCATTATACGGCGCAACTTCTGCAAGTTGTCCTTCTCGTGTACCACATCAAGCAGCGGAGCATCATATTCGTCAATAAGAATGACCACCTTCTGGCCTGTTTGTTCGCAAGCGCGCATTACAAGATATTGCAGACGTTGGTTGGGGTTTTCCGCTCCTTCCTCACGTCCGTATATCTTCTCATATTCCTGAAGCTTAAGATTCAATTCGCTAAGAAGACCTTTCTCATCCATGTGCTTCGCCGTGCTCATGTCGAAGTGAAGCACCGGATGCTTCACCCACTCCTTCTCATAATCAGCAATGGCAAGACCGTCAAACAGTTCCTTGCGGCCCTCGAAATAAGCCTTAAGAGTTGAGATAAAAAGAGATTTGCCGAATCGCCGTGGGCGACTCAGAAACAAATATTGCGAACCGTTTTTCATCATCTTCACAATATATTTTGTCTTGTCTATATACATGTAGTTTCCTTCGCGTATCTTATCGAAGGTCTGCATTCCAACCGGATATTTCCTTATCTCTTGCGTCTCCATAGCCTTGTGGTTTTGTTATTTCGTTGTGAAGTTACAAATAAATAGCCAAACGTGCAACTCAATCTTCAGATTTTTATTAGTTTTGCGTAGCGAAACAATAACATATCCACCATGCAAATATTGTCAAAATAGTAAAAACATGTTACAAAATAAAAATTGATTCTAGAGTTCTGGCTTGCTGTTTTTACGGTGTTTTGCTGCGCAAACAGCACCAACACTTAACGATAAAGCCTATTTTACACTCTGATAGTGCCACTATTAGAGCACAAAAGAGGCTCTGTTGTATGAGAAAAGTGGCAGTATTAGAGTGTAAAAGAGGCTCTATAGCAGAAAAAAGTAGGGCTTTGCGAGTCTGATTTTATAACGTTTCGCCAAGAGAACCGCATAACACGCTGTGTATAAACGTATTGCCTCCAAACGCTCAAAACTCAAGAATTTCGCACCTAGGATTTTGTTGTGCGCCGAGGTCATAGTATTGAGCATCAGAAATGCAAATATAGTCTTTCCAAAACCTATCGTTTTAGCGTATTTTGCCACAATTCCCCCCCCCGCAAAAACAATACGTTTTTTTATTGAAAAACTTATAGGCTTTTCATTTTTTTTTACTACATTTGCATATCTTAAACATAACCCTTTTAAATAATCAGCTTATGGGAAACTTTATTAAGAAACTATTTGTTGTATTACTGCTCGCTCTTGTGCAGACGGCTGTTTGTCATGCCGATACGTTCAAGGGTAAGATAGTGAACGCCGAGACGGGCGAGATACTTGTTGGAGCGACTATACGCAGTGAGATTAACCCGCAGCCAGGATGGTCGATTCAGAGCAGCAGTGAGACAGACAGCACCGGATGCTTCATTCTCGATACGAGTTCGGAGGGCCGCATTATGTTCACGTTCAGCATGATAGGATATAAGAATTCGCGCAAGGTGGACTATGCCTACGGTCCTGAGGTGAAGGACACCACAGACTTTGGCGTCATAAAGCTGCAGCCTACGGCTCTTATGCTGAAGGAGGTGGAGGTGACGGCAAAGGTGCCGCGCATTACGATGTCGGGCGACACCATTGTGTTTAATCCCGAAGCATTCAAGCTGAAAGAAGGAGCACGACTTGACGAGCTTATCAAGAAGTTGCCGGGAGTGGAGCGCCGTGACGGCAAACTCTACTGGAACAACAAGCCCATACGCATGATGATGAACGGTAAGGACCTGTTCGGCGGCGACCAGATTATAGGTCAGTTGCCTGCCGAGGTGGCTAACAAGCTGAAGCTCTACGACCGCAAGTCGGAGCTGGCTCGTCACACGGGTAAGGACGACGGCGACGAAGACCAAGTGCTTGACATTCAGGTGAAGCCCGGTTTCCTCGATAAATGGTATGGCGACGTAAAGGCTCAATATCAGACCAAGAAGAGATATATGTTCGAAGGAAACGCCCGTAAGCTCAGCGACCACGACCCACAGATGCTTTACCTACAGGCAAACAATGCCAACCGCTACGTCGACAAGACAATGAATTCAACAATGAACTCTAATATCGACGGCGACGGCAAGAGCCAATACGGATCGTACAACTATCAGCACAACTGGCATACCAAGGGTACGAGCCAATACTCGAACAACAGATTTGACATCAGCGCTAACTTAGGACACTACGATGGATGGAACACTATAGGCAAGTCCACCGAGACTTTCTTCCCCAACAAGGAGCACACCTTCGCCGTGTCTGAAAACTATCACTACAAGCATAACTTTAAGCCACAGATGGAGGCACGACTCTTCGCCTACACCGACTCCGTGAACACCATCAACGTGAAAGCGAAAGCCTACTACGAGAAGAGCAGAAAAACCAACGAGGACAAAGGGGCTTCGTATGGTTATGAGCCGAACAAGTTTGAATATCACTCGCTCAATGCCGCTCTTGCCGCAAAGCCCGGCGACGCACTCTACGAACGTCTCATCACACGCAACCGCAATTATCAGTCTTCCGAGCAGCAGGACCGCAACTTATACGTAGAATATGCGTGGGAGCACTTCATCGGAAAGAGCGGTTCGTTCTCGCTGAAAGGCTACACACAAATAAGCGGGAACAACGAGGACACACATAACAACCGCGACCTGGAATATCTGCGTGAGAAGCGAAGCGAGACCGTCTGGCAGTTCTATTCACACGACAACAAAGAACTGACCACCAAGCTCGGCGCCACGTTTGAGCATTGGCTCGGCAAGAAGGTGTATGTCAACATCACAGACAACGTGAAATACTCTCGCACTAACACCACACGCGACTTCTTCACCGACAACAACAAGCAGAACGTCGTGGACGGCACGCCGACAACGCTCGACCCGAACAACACCATGAGCAACCTCATGCATACATGGACCAACCAGTTGACGCTGAAGTCTACCATCACTCCTGTGAAGGCGCTTATGATTATGCCTAAGTTCAGCTGGAACGTCAATCGCGAGAAGAGCGACTATCGCTACGGACAGCTCGACACCACAGCCGTGCGCACAAGCCAGACTTACGAGCCGTCGATATTCCTGAAATGGAAGATGAGCCGCGTACGCAACATGGACCTCTCGTTTGCATATAACACCACCGTGCCCGAACTCGTAAGCACCTTCGGATATCGCAACACAGTCGACCCGCTGTATATCTATACGGGCAATCCAATGTTGCGCAATTCGCACAGCCACACCACTACGTACAACTATCACCGCATGTGGCTGCGCAAGCAGATAGTCTTAGGACTGAGCGCGTCATACAACAAGGACATCAACCCCATAGCCACACTCTACAGCTACGACTCGTCAACAGGCGTATATGAGAGCAAGCCGATGAATGTGAAGGGTGGCGACATGTGGACGTTCGGACTGAATTACGACCAAGGCATCGGCGTTTACTTCCGCCTGATGAACAAGTTTGCGCTGGAGACAGCCAAGTCGTACGGATTCCTTACCATCGTGGACAACAACGACCCCAACGCCGTGCCTGAGCTCAACCTTCAGAAGCGTCTTGGCATTAACGAGAACTTCGAGTTTTCGTATGAGGCAGAGAAGGTGCAGCTGACGCTGTTCAACCGTCTGGAATGGAACCGCTATCGTTACGACGACGCTTCTTACAACACCAGTCCGTTGTATAACAGCGTCGGAATAAACGCAACCCTGCGTCTCTCGCCCTTCCAGGTGTTCATGCAGTTGTCTGACGATTTCCGCTCCGGCTATGCCACTTCAGCAATGAACGGTCACAAGCTGGTGTCGTGGGCGTCCGTCAGCTACAGTTTCTGCAAGAACAAGTGCGAACTGTCGCTTTTCGTGGACGACATATTCAACAAGGACATCATGTACGATAGCGAATACTCGGCATATCAGCGCAGCGAATCTTCGGCAAACTACATACACCACTACGCCAACCTGAGCTTCACATACAGATTTGATGCGAAGGCTAAGAAGAAATAAACTCGTTCGCTTGAGAAATAAAAAAAACGGGAACAGCAGACTTTTCAATAAGTCCGCTGTTCCCGTTTTTACTTATAGGGATTTCCGAAAAAATGTTGTTCTTACTTCTTTGTCAGCACATAGAGCTTTGCTGTTTCGCCTTCCGGCTCATTGCCGAGCGAGTCTGTCATGACTATGCTCTTGCTGTCCTTCACCTTATAGAAGCTGTGCTCGCCGCTTGAGGGGCGCACAAGCATCATCACGTTGCCGTCAAGAACCTGCAGCACGCCGCTTGCCTCGTCGTGTCCGTCCTTACGGTCGATGTAGTCCTGCTGGAGCTGATAGGTGCTGTCAGCGTTAATGGTGAGGACGGTCTTTATTCCCGGGCAGTCGGCAGCGGGCAGAGTGCCCTCGTAGGTGCCGGCAACAGCAGCCAGGTCAACGTCAGCGCTGACAGAATCGGCAACGCATACCGAATCGTTCTTCGTTTCATCCTGAGCGGTCTTCTTGCCATTGCAAGCGACCGTCATTGCAGCAGCAATTACTGCAAGATACATAAATTTGTTTTTCATACCTTTTAAGTGTTGTTGTTATTTTGACTATCCTTTACTGCTTGTTCTCCACCGCTTTCGGTGTCCAGTTCTTGAAGAATCGCAGCACCTTCTTTTCGCTATATCCCTTTCCTTCCTCAAGGAAGCTCGAGTCCTGGATGTGCAGCACATTGCCTTCCGAGTCGAGCACCACGAAGACGGGGAAACCGAAGCGAGCCGGATTGCCAAGACGCTTCATCAGCTTGGAAGCGTTGTTGGCAGAAGCGTCGCCGCCGCTCTTGCGCGGATCATAGTTGACGTGGATAAGCTCGAAGTTGTCGCTGACCATCTTGCTCACCTCCTGGTCCTTCTCCACAAAGTCAGCGAAGCGCAGACACCACGGACACCAGTTGCCGCCCACCTGACAGACCACATACTTGCCGTCCGCCTTTGCCTTAACGAGAGCATTGTCAATCTGTTCCATCGGATTGATGTTCTCGTTATACACCTTCTTGAGCGCCTCCTGTGCGTTCGCCACAGCCACAGTCATCGAAAAGAGAACAGCTATGATGAATGACTTTTTCATTGTCTTACGTTTTTTTTATTCAGTTAAATCTCCTCCACAATCTCTGCCATCGGCTTGCGCTTCTTCTCTGCATGCGGGCAGTCGGCAGCCACATGACCGATGGGGATGATTGCCACAGTCTCGAAGTCGTCCGACGGGAACAGCTCGTTCATGACGCTGGTGTCGTAATTGCACACCCAGCAAGTGCCCAGACCACGCTCCGTAGCGGCAAGGCAGAGGTGCTCGGTGGCGATGGATACGTCCACGTCGCCGTGCTTCTTGTCATCGTAAGCGCGTGTCCAGCAGGCATTGTTGTTCTTCATACAGACGATGTAGAGCGGTGCCGTGCGAAACCATTCGCGGTCGTAAGCACGCCACAACTTCTGCTTTGCCTCTTCGCTGCGCACAATCACAAACTTCCACGGCTGCTTGTTAACAGCCGACGGGGCAAGGCGCACACACTCCATTATATAGTCAAGGTCGGACTGTGCCACCGGCTCGGCTGTATACTTGCGTGCCGAGAAACGCTTTTCTGACAGTTCGAGAATATTCATATATATCGGTAAATGTTGGTTTAGTCCTGATAATACACTCTCTTCACACGGTTGCTTATTCCTGTAAGCACCTCGTACGGGATGGTGTCGATGGCGTCGGACAGCACGGTTACGGGCAGTTCTTCGCCGAAGATAATCACCTGATCGCCCTCCTTGCAGTCGATGTCCGTCACGTCAATCATTGCCACGTCCATGCATATATTGCCCACGTATTCTGCATGCTTGCCGTTAACAAGGCAGTAGCAGTGGCGATTGCCGAGATGACGGTTCAGTCCGTCGGCATATCCGATAGGAATGGCGGCAATGCGCGAAGGACGAGAGAGCGTACCACGGCGACTGTAACCGACGGTCTCGTCAGCCGGAATGTCATGTATCTGGAGGATGGTGGTCTTCAGCGTGGTGACGTTGTTGAGCATCGAGTTGTCGCGCGAGTCATAACCGTAGAGTCCGAGTCCAAGGCGGCACATGTCGAGCTGGCGCTCCGGGAAGTGCTCAATGCCCGCAGAATTGTCGATGTGTCGGAGTATTTTGTGCGGGAACGCAGCACAAAGCTGGCTGCTACCCTTCTCGAAGAGATCAAACTGATGAGCGGAGAACTCGTCGAAGGAGTCAGAATCGCTACCCACGAAGTGCGAGAAGACAGAGCGTGGGATGACAGACGACTGATGTTTCAGGCGGTCTATCAGCTCCGGCATGTCCTTCAGCGGGTCAAAGCCGAGACGGTGCATGCCCGTGTCCAGCTTGATATGTACGGGGAAGTTGCTTATACCGTTCTTCTGCGCTTCACGCACGAGGGCGTCAAGCAGACGGAAGGAATAGACCTCCGGCTCCAAGTCGTAATCAAACATGGTCTTGAACGCCGACATCTCGGGGTTCATAATCATGATGTTTGACGTTATGCCGTTCTTGCGGAGCGTCACACCCTCGTCAGCCACAGCCACAGCAAGGTAGTCCACACGATGGTCTTGCAGCGTCTTGGCTATCTCCACCGCACCAGCGCCGTAGGCGTCTGCCTTTATCATACAGACGAGCTTGGTCTCAGGACGCATAAAGGAACGATAGAAGTTGAGGTTCTTCACCACGTTGGAGAGATTCACCTCCAGAATGGTTTCGTGTACCTTCTTCACCAACAGTTCGGTGATGTTGTCGAAACCGAAGCGGCGTGCTCCCTTTATAAGGATAACCTCATTGCGCAATGTCTCGAACACGTCGCTGTGAATAAACGACGTCACGTCATGGAAGAAGTGCTTCTCCTTCACCTTTACGAGGTCAGCATGAGCCATAATCTGCGGTCCGATGCCGATTATCTTGTCCACACCGCGCTGTACAGAGAGGTTGCTCACCTCTGTATAAAGTTCTTCCAACGGTTCGCCTGTCTGATAGATGTCGCTGAGGATGAGCGTGCGTCCCTGTCCCTTGTGGTCAGGACGACGGCTCATAAAGTCGAGAGCTATGTCGAGCGAATTGATGTCAGAGTTATACGAGTCGTTGATAAGCGTACATCCGTGGATTCCCTCCTTCACCTCCAGGCGCATTGCCACAGGCTCAAGAGCCTCCATGCGTTCCGCTATGTGCTCCTTGGCGAGTCCGAGATGGAGCGCCACAACAGCTGTAGTAACGGAGTTTCTTACGGAAGCCTCATCGATGAACGGAAGGTTATACTCGCCCTCCTCACCTTTATATATATAATGTATGGTGGACGTGAAGTCCTTCTTCTCCACCTTCTCCACGAAAAGCGCGGCGCTGCGGTCCTTCATTGACCATGAAAGATTCTCTCCCTTATAGTCGATGCCGCCCACCACCTGGTCCACGATCTCGTCATCCTTGCAGTAGACGATGGTCTTGGCGTCGTGGAAGAGCTCCACCTTCTCGTGACACTTCTCCTCAAGTGACGAGAAATTGCGCTGATGTGCGTCACCGATGAATGTCAGCACAGCGATGTCGGGCTGTATGATGCCTCTCAGAGCCTGCATCTCACCCGGTTCGGAGATGCCTGCCTCGAACACGCCCACCTGACTCTGCTCGTTAAGCAGCCATACGGAGAGCGGCACACCAATCTGCGAGTTGTAGCTGCGCGGCGAACGCGTCACCTTCAATTCTGGAGAGAGGAGCTGATAGAGCCACTCCTTCACGATGGTCTTTCCGTTGGAGCCAGTGATGCCCACGATGGGGATGTCATACTCCTCACGATGGCGCTCGGCAAGTCGCTGAAGGGCAACGAGCGAACTCTCCACCTTCAGGAAGTTGGCGTCCGGATATGCTGTGTCATAATCAGCCGGAACATCCTCCACCACAAAGTTTCTGACACCACGTCTGTAGAGGTCAGGGATGTAGGCATGACCGTCTCCCCTGCCCGACTTGAGAGCGAAGAAGAGAGTCTCCTCTGCAAAGCAGAGCGAACGGCTGTCGGTTAGTAAGAAGCCGATGTTGGCATCTGTGGCGCCGAAGCGATGTGCTCCTATCAGCGTCGTCACTTTTTCTATTGTATAAGTCATCTTTCCGTAAAATGTTTTATATCGGTGCAAACTTACACAAAATCGCTGTAACAAGCAAGTTATCTTACGTTTTTATTAGTTTTCGTCTTTACTTTCTACAGTTTGCAGGGCATTTTTCAGTATCCCCACTTCGTATCCAACTTCACTTCCTCGGTATTTATGACGTTCTGGGTGAGCAAGGCTCGGTTGTCTGACAGAATCTTTATCTCCAGATAATCAGCAGGATAATACACCTTGCCGTTCCTTATCAGTATTCCCATCCTGTTGGGAGCTATCTCAAAGATGGCGAATCCACCGACGAAGTCGTGTATTTTTCTGTATATTGGTTGCAGGATGATGTCATCGCCCACACGAAGTCCCCATCGTCCGGAAACTTCAAAGGGCTTCACGTTCTGAAGATACTCATAGCGTTGCTTGCGTGTCTGTTCCTGCTTCAGCTTGTCATACTGCGCCACGAACACCATATCATTGTTAGGCACTATCACTCTATTTGATTTCTTGGCATGAGTAGGTAACGATCCCTTGCCCGCCCTAAGTCCGGAGTACATCGCCTCCCAGTTACGGTCATTGTCAGGAAGACCGAACTTACGGTAGTTTCCCACATTATCCAATATCATGCACACCTTATCCTTCTGCTTATGATTGATGCGCAGACCACGCCCCACCATCTGCAGATATTTGGCAAGCGAAAGCGTAGGACGTGCCATCTGAATATACTCCACATCAGGACAGTCGAAGCCCTCGTCAAAGAGATTAACGTTCACCAGACAGTCCAGCTCTCCCTTTCTGAAATCCTCCACCATCCTTTGGCGGGTCTTCGAAGGCGTCTTGCTGTCCAAAGCCACCGCCTTCAGCCCCATCGCCACGTAATAGTCGGCAATGGTCTGGGCATGACTGATGTCGATGGCATAAACGATACCCTTCTTTCCTTCGGCATACTTCGCCACGCTGTCATACAGTCGCTTTATGGATTGTGGCACATTCAGCTTCTCATCCATCTCCTTGATTGAATAGTCACCGTCGCTGCCACGGGCTTTCAGAGAGTTGACGGTCAACTGGTCCTGCGAGTACTGCCCTATCACCACATAGTCGTAGGGAGCGAGATAGCCACGCTTGATGAAATCCTTGGTGGACGGTGATGTCAGCAGTCGCTCAAACAGTTTGCCGAACGACTCCCTCTTCATGCGACAAGGCGTAGCCGTCATGCCCAACTTCAAAGCTTCCTTGTTGCGTTGGAACAGATCCTGATAAGAGCTTGCCAAGGCATGGTGAGCCTCATCCACCACTATCAGCCCAGGTCTGCATCCCTTCCTCTCCAACTCAAGGATATGCCTACCAAGCCATTGAATGGACAGCACGCGTATTCTGACCTTGGCTTTCAGCACAGCTTCCTTCTCGCCATACTCCAGGCAGAATCGGTCGAGAGTCTGCTGCATCTGCTCCACCAGCTCACGCCGATGCGCAACAATCCAGACTTCGCCCGTCTCATGGTTATCAATAAACCACTTCACCACCGAAGCCATCACGTACGTCTTACCTGTACCCGTCGGCATCTGCACAATCACAGAGTTGCCGTCAGCACCGCCCAGTGTCCTACGGTATCTGGCAATTCCAGTAGAGGTCAGCATCTTGATGATGTTCTCCAACATCACCTCCTGATAGTCATAAAGCTTGATTGTCTTCATTAAATGTTTGAACTGCCAAGACAAACATAAGAGGCTATGGCGTCCCCGCCATAGCCAAGCATACACGCTTCATTTAGTAGTTATTATTTGGTAGGGTGCGAACAAGGCGAAGCCAATTAATAACTACTAAATAAAAAAAAATTATTTTAGATAGATTATCTATCCTTATACATATTCTCATAATACTTCTGGTAATCGCCAGAAGTTACGTTGTCCATCCAGTCCTGGTTCTCGAGATACCACTTCACGGTCTTCTCGATACCCTCCTCAAACTGGAGCGACGGCTCCCAACCAAGTTCCTTCTGGAGCTTGCGAGAGTCGATGGCATAACGGGCATCATGTCCCAAGCGGTCAGTTACGTAGGTGATAAGATCCATGTCCTCACCCTCCTTTCTGCCGAGCAGACGGTCAACAGTCTTGATTACCACCTTGATGATATCGATGTTCTTCCACTCGTTGAAGCCACCGATATTGTAAGTCTCGGCTATCTTGCCGTCATGGAAAATCATGTCAATGGCACGCGCATGATCCTCCACATACAACCAGTCGCGAACATTCTCACCCTTACCATAAACCGGCAACGGCTTGCGATGACGGATGTTGTTGATGAACAACGGAATCAGCTTCTCCGGGAACTGGTACGGACCATAGTTGTTGGAGCAGTTAGTCACGATGGTAGGCATGCCGTAAGTGTCGTGGAAAGCACGGACGAAGTGGTCAGAGCTTGCCTTGGATGCAGAGTACGGAGAGTGAGGATTATACTTGGTTGTCTCCAGGAAGAACTCCTCGCCATAAGCCTCGTGGTTCTTGCCGCTTGACGCCTTGGTGGTAAAAGGAGCAGGAACGCCCTCAGGATGAGTCATCTCCAATGCGCCATACACCTCATCAGTAGAGATATGGTAGAAACGCTTGCCCTCGTATTTCTCCGGCAGGCTTTCCCAATAGAGCTTCGCTGCCTGAAGCAGAGTCAGCGTACCCATTACATTGGTGCGTGCGAAAGTGAACGGATCCTTTATGCTTCTGTCAACATGACTCTCGGCAGCAAGATGGATGATGCCATCGATGTGCTCATCCTGCATCAGCTTATAGAAAGCATCGAAGTCGCAGATGTCCATCTTTACAAACTTATAGTTAGGCTTATCCTCAATGTCCTTAAGGTTAGCCAAGTTGCCGGCATAAGTCAACTTATCAAGGCAGATGATATTATATTCAGGGTATTTGTTCACGAAGAGGCGAACAACGTGAGAGCCGATAAAACCGGCACCACCAGTAATCACTATATTTCTTTTCATTATTTTATATGTTGATTGTTTATATCGTTGCGAAATGCTGAGAAGCCTTTATTTATTCTGAAGATTTGCAATACATTTCTCCAGAGAATCCACCCAGTAAGGCACCTTCACACCGAAGGTTTCCTTTATGCTTCTCTTGTCGAGCACAGAGTAAGCGGGACGAGTCACGGGAGAGGGATATTCTGAACTGTAACATGGCTGGATGTCACACTCTGTATGACCGGCAATACGTGCAATCATCTGTGTGAAGTCATACCACGAGCAAACGCCCTCGTTAGAGAAATGATATACGCCGACGTATTTCGTATTGTCTGCCTCAGCCTCCATCTTTCCAAGAATAGTCAGGATGGCGTTGGCGAGGTCGAGAGCGTACGTAGGAGTGCCACACTGATCGAACACCACCTTCAACTGAGGCTTTGTGGCAGTAAGGTTGAGCATAGTCTTGCAGAAGTTCTTGCCGAACTCTGAATACAGCCATGCCGTACGGATGATGACGTACTTACAGCCGGTGGCAATGATTTTCTGCTCGCCATGAAGCTTTGTCATACCATAAACACCGGTTGGAGTTCCCTTCTGATCCGGATTGCAGGGCACGTTGTAAGGCTCCTTGCCGAACACGTAGTCCGTGCTTATCTGGACAAGCACGCCGTCTGCCTCCTTCATTGCCGTGGCAAGGTTCTCCGGAGCATCAGCATTCAGCTTCTCAGCGAGAGCAGCCAGCTTCTCGTCCGTCTCACAGGCGTCCACATTTGTCCATGCAGCACAGTTTATGATTGCCTTTACATTGTTTTCCTTCACCATCTTGCGGATGGCATCCATGTCAGTAATGTCAAGGTAAGTAGTCTCCTGACCCTCCACCTGATTGACATCCGTGAAAATGTAATGGTCCGCAGAATTTCTGCTGACGATACGCATCTCATTGCCAAGCTGACCGTTGGCACCGGTTACTAATATATTCATATTATAAAAGTGTTAAATCCAAAATACAATCTTCTACTCTCTTTTACCGCCACCTATTTATACAGGTCCACATTGATGTCAAAAGGACTGTCAAAGTCCTTAAGCAGTTCGTGCTTGGTGTCCTTCTCTGAAAGGATGGCATGTTCTGTGGGGATTCGCCAGTCGATGTTCAGGCTATCGTCCAGAATACTGATGCCGCCATCAGCCTCAGGATGATAGAAGTTGTCGCACTTATACTGGAACACAGCTGTCTCGCTGAGAACGGCAAAGCCATGTGCAAAGCCGCGCGGCACAAAGAACTGTCTGTGATTGTCCTCAGTGAGTTCCACAGCAACGTGCATGCCGTATGTAGGCGAACCCTTGCGAATGTCCACAGCCACATCCAGCACTCTTCCCTTCACGCATCTCACCAGCTTACTCTGTGTGAACGGCGGACGCTGGAAATGCAAGCCTCGCATCACGCCATAGCTGCTCATGCTCTCATTATCCTGGCAGAAGTCAATATGACGCACCTTCTTGTCAAACTCCCTTTGTGAAAAACTCTCGAAGAAATATCCACGAGCATCCTTAAAGATCCGCGGCTCAATAATCACCACACCCTCAATCTCAGTCTTTATTACTTCCATTGTGTTTATTTGATTAATTTTGTCTTTCTAATATTAAGATAAGCATATTAAATGTTTCGCAATAAGTCAGAAGCTTGAGAAGATTCATGCTGCTTCATGAACAACAAAATTGTTTTAACCCGTTGTTTCAATTGCTTATCTTTATAGATAATGTTCTCATAATCTGCAAAAATCCTTCTCATAAATCCTTCCAGATTGAATATCAAAGTCTTCATTACGCTACGTTCACCTGTATATACATCCTTATCTTCTATAACAGAAGAAATTGCAGGCACGATATTTAATGCATATTCGCTTGCTATAGTATCGAAAACCTTAACCACGGAATTCAATACAGACGGATTATCACCAACATCATTTAAAACTCTTTGGAAAAAGCTGATGTCTTTCTCCTTAAAGTCAAACCACTTTTCATCATATTTGACATTGGTTGAAAGATCAAGCAAGTAATATTGAATAGTATCAGACCTATCTCTCTTCGTAATCCCCTTAATTATACTTTCATAAAGAGAATACCATACTATCCAAAACTTTTCATAAGAGCCATAATGTAGACATTTAAAAATGAAATAACGAATTAACGGCTCATACCTATTATCTTTTGATATATATCTGCAGAAGAACGAGAGCATTTGAGGAATCTTATCCTCATTAGCATTGATAATGATGTCCGAAACCAGATCTGCATCATCAAACCTCTCTCGAGAATACGAATCATGATTTCTATTTGTTTTAGGCATCCATTCTGATGACATTATTTCCATACACTTAACCGTCAAGTCCATGTGTGACGTGTCATTCGCCAAGATACAAAGCGTAGCTCTTGCCCTGTCTATTTCTGTTGTATCTTGAGAAATCGGAGTTTCTACGATTTCTTGCAGACAGGATTCCATAAACGATGTATGATGTTTCCACATTTCGTTCTTAACCATCATGTATCTCATCGTATCACATGGCCTTGTATTGCCGTATTTATATGTGCTTCTTATAAATGCCAAACATATCTTTCTAAGTTCAACTTCCTCCTCCTTATCGCTGAAACGCAGAAGTGAAGGGATTGCATTGAGACATACCTCCAACTCAGTGAACGTTTTCTCCAGAAAGGGTCCCATATCCTTCAGTACAGTGAACAAGCGTTGCTTACATTCATTCAGCTCCATAGCATCCAGCTTGTCAGAAAACTTCATAAGAAGAATGCCACTTCCCATACAAGGTAGAAACTCGTCACCTGCGAGCCTATGGATAGCTGTATCCTCCGAACCTAATAGTTTCTCAATATATCTTATTTCGTCCAATACGGCTTTTGGATTATCGTCAAAGGGCGATTTCGAAGATACATCATGACATTCGGAATATTGATTTTCAATCCATTTCCTCAGATTCACACATCTTGTCATCTGCCTATTTTCCTCATCTATTTTCAGGCTCTCTTTCTTTTGTTCAGGAGTTAAGTTAGGAGTAACCTTTATTGCTTTCACCCCATCCTTTAAGCTTACCTCTTCCTTTATCAATGACCGATAGTCAATTCTGGCCACCATAAAGTCCTCATGTCTCTTCTTTTCTTGCGGGATTAATGCTACCTGATTTTTAATTACGTCTACGCAAGCATATAATTTCAGCAATCTCTCCTTCTCTTGCGACTTTTCAGAAGCATCATAACAAACTTGAAGTCTTTGTAACCAACTTTCCAGATGATATTGCCTATGTTTCAATTCGTTGGAAGCCTTACGTTCTTTTACAATATATTCACGTCCAATACCCTCAACAGCCCATATTTCTGCAGACAACTCATGAGTACAACGAGTCAAGTCATACGAAAGGAAACGGTAATCCTGATAAAAAACCAACAATGTGTCAAAATATTCGTCATAATGCGCCAAAGCTATACTAGCCACAACCGCCCATAACGAAATTGATTTCGACTCATTTAGAATCTTCGTCAGAATCTTTGAAACATATTCTTTGTTTTTATTGTCATCGCATAGTTTAAGCAAGAACTTCTCCAATGCCATATGTACACACTCCAATACGTGCGGTGCAGGAAAACCAGACGTACCTCTATACATATTCCACAATACTTGCGAAGCAATTATTTCTTTATAAGTGCCATTTGGTAATAGAACCCTTATTTTCTCTATGTTATCTCCTTCCGTCCTTCTTTCCTTATAAACATCCACACATTTATCAACGAATTTGATGATAAAATCTATTGTATTCTGTAGTTCAGGACTGATACTATATTCAGTCATCAGCATAGGATAGACAGGTGTTTGGAAAGCACTGCTTGGGAAATATCCTTCTATTCCTAACCCTTCATCAAGTCCATAATAGTACTCGCTGTCTCGGTACGAATAGCCATAAAAAGCCCTATGCTTATTTTCTTCTGGACGCTCCTCCCAAAACAATTGCAGAAGTTCAGGAAGAACATCATGGCATTGTATACATAAAGGAAAGACATCATAAATGTTAGCTTTCCTGACCACATATTCCATTAACAGAAAATACGGGTCATCATAATCAACCCATTTGTTACGGACTACATCACTTATGATTTGCGTCAGTTCATCTTTCAAGAAAGCAGAATACTGACAAACCAAAGAGCACCATTCCTCCGGTTTCTGTATGTATAATGTAGAACCTTTCCTTGATGCATAGACCTCCTCTTTGAATATCCTCAATGACAGGATAGCCGCCTGCCGTTTTTCGTTAGGACCGGCATCCCCGATGCCTAAAAATCCAAGTAAAACTTGGTATATAATATAGGTGTTATTCAGGAAATATTCGTCTTGATTTCTATACATAAAATCAATCACGCTACTCCACCCACCACCAACCGGAATAAATCTTGGATATTGCCTACCCTTATATGTGAAGTGTTCTTTTATCTCTTTGCAAGACACATAAAGTTCCTTAGCAAACTGATTGAACCAATGATAGTTGTCATGTTTTAATTGAGCTTCAAACCTTTCAAAGAACGTCCGCGACTTGTCCTTGCTCATGGCTATAACATAGAATACAGGCGACACCCAGAAATCATCCAATTCATTTGCAAATATCGCTTTACAGAAAGAATCCAATCGTGCCGCCCCATCATCTGTCTTTTCTTGCAAACAATGTAAAAAAGCATTCTGATAATCCACAGTATGGGGTAAATAGTTCAACTCCTTTACCTGTCCAGTTATAATCTGCTCCATCACATACTCCAACGCCCAATCCGAATAAAGATCATGCTTAAACGTATAGCCTTTATGCATTACCTCAGTCAGCACATCCTCTTCCATGAGCAAATAGGCAGCATCCTTATCCTTTATGTCAGAATAGCCAACATAATATTTCGGATACATTTGTAATTGCCGGGCTAAGTCAACCAAACAATCCTCCCTTTTCTGTTGCACACCTCCCCTTACATTACCTCTCACTTTTATCTTCCAAACCCTTTCCCTGAAAGAAGAGCAATCCATCTGAATATTAGAACCTAATTCCACATATCTTGCGAGGTAGAATGGCAAGCATAACTGGACAAGAAGCTTATTGTCATGAGGAAGCACAATTGAGCAATTCTCAGCAAACGAAACAAGTTCGGTCTTTAAGATAGGCAGAACTTCCATAATAACCGTATGGAGACCATAATCTTGACTGATAACTTCAAGAAAATCTTTCCGGCAATTAGCTTTGCACGTAAAAACAAGTGTCCAACCCTCTTTACTAAGTTTGTCAAATAACAGAAGAGGAACCGAACTGCCTGTGTATTCAAGAAGTTTTTCAGCTGAATCTACATATATTATCTTGGTTTTAAACTCCCGATAATAATCACAGAATTCCTTAAATGAATAATTCTGCCCCAAAGCAAACAAGTCGTTTATCCTGCTCGTATCCAATTGTCTACCATCCAATACAAAAAACACTGTATCTATGTTTTCTTTTGCTTGTGCATAGTAATTCTTGACAATTGCGCTTTTTCCCGATCCACTCTCTCCTATAATAACGATGTTTTGCTTGTTACAGATATGTTCATTTATCTTCTTCACATAGTCCTTTCGGTCAATAGTGAAGACATTGTCGCCATAGACTATCTCACCGTTAATACGAGCAAACTTAGCCTCATTGCTTTCTTCTACGTCATGAGGCAAGTCTTGAATCTGAGATTTAAGATTAAAGAAGATGTCATACGCCAATGGATGTTCTTTTACAGCATCAAGAATGTTGTCGCCAAACATCCATTCTATCTTTAAGCCATTATTCTCTGCCGCATCCTGAATAGACTGTTGTTTTTTAGTAATGCGACTTCCTTTAGGAATGCCAAATTCCTTATTTGTATAAATGATTATCTTTGTCTGATTGGGATTCCATTCTTTGGCCTTTTCTATTGAATGTATAATATTGTTTGCATCTATTTCATTCTCAAAATATTTTGCTTGAAATCCGATAATCTCACCATCTCGTTCAATGACTTCAGTTTCATTTCCCGGATGGTTCTTATAATAAGGCAATGCAAATGGCACGTTATATGTCTTACGAAACAAAAAACGCGCTAAGTCCTCAAATGCATTTGTCAAATTCTTTGAGTTCTTTCCTATGAATTCATTCCAAGTTATATTATACATAGGATGATGTCTTAAAATAAACCTTAAGCAAACAAGAAAAATTGGTAGTGAGAAGTTGATAAATACCAACCAATCACTACCAACTACTCACTATATTTAATCTTTCAAACTTTCTTGATACCACTCATAGAGTTTCTTCACACCGTCTTCGATTTCCACTTTGTGAGTCCATCCGAGGCTGTGGAGCTTGTCCACGTCTATAAGCTTGCATATGGTGCCGTCTATATTATATGTCCTTCAATATTTTATTTGTTTTTGCTTGCTCTTTCAATGTCGTTTGTTTCCTCTTTTGCCTCAGTTATTACCATCTTGAAGACAGCAACAACTACTGCCAAACATATAAATCCAGCTACTCCTAAGATAAGTTTCCACCACATATATCTCTCTGATTTTACTTTATCCCATGCGTCTTCTTCCATAAAGCAAAGCAATCCATAAAGATAGTCTCACAAATCGCTTCACTCGGATAATGCATAACAAAACAAAGATTCCGAATATTCATTCTAAAGTATCGGTGAAATTTACTTTCATCACCCCCACTTCATATTCTTTCATCATATAGCCCGAAGTTTCCTCATCGCAAGACTTCATCAAATAAGAATCTTCTACCCATACTTATCCATTTCATCAGCAGATTCCCATCTGGTTTCATTCCCTTCGGCAACCGCTTGAAGCCATGAAACAACACACCAACCAACGTCTACATACAGCTACGCCCAATCAGCATCCTTCTGAGAATCGGGACTGCATCAGTAGTCCAGATGCGAAAGCACAATGAATCAAAGAATATTCGTTGTTACGACAACATTGATAAATAGCTCTTTACATGCGGAATGTGGAACATCTATTCACGTCAAGCCCCAATTCGTTTATAACAGAAATAATATGCTCCACTGCCTTTTTCTTGGAGGTTGGATTGTCGTAATAGATAGAAAAATGCCATTCACAAACATCCTTTACATGTTTAACCACTTCATGAAAGTACGCCATATCAACCTCTGTTAAGGAATGACCATAAACCATTACCTTATCCACTTGTCTCAACGAAAGCCAAAACTTGTGATTATTCGCAATAATATCTGATGTCAACTTTCTTTGCTTATTCACCTCTTTGGCAATATTATCATAACCTTGATATTCATATATCATAGGATCGTCGCTAAGATTATCGTTTACGTTTACGACAGTATGGTGTCCAACGATAATTTCATCATTTGAGTTGCGCCTACCGTGAATGTAATTGATTCGATGTCTTGGTACATCATACAGTTTTTCCAACGTATCGGTATAATTGAACGACAAGTAACAGTCTTTCCCATCAAAACGGAAGACACTAGTTAATTTGTCAACGTTGTTATCAATCTGATTCACCCAATCATCAAACACATGATGGAAGCTAGCAAACATCATCCCCAACAAGAATTCGGGGGCATCCTCCATCTGCGCTTGGTACCGCCCTTCATGTCCATCCTCCAATTGTATGTCATCCGTCGAAGCTTTAAAAGCAGCCTGAAAATCAGGATTGCCCAAAGCACGTTCCAAATCCGACCATAAATACAATTCGCCATCTATGGGATTCACATCAGGATAACATGTTTCCAATAAAGCTATTTGATATTGGTCACCATATTTCCACGCATATTTTTTAAAATCGGCATATGAAGAAGTTATTCCATGCGCCAAATCAAAGCCATTTCCAATAATATGTAAAGTCATAGGATGCTATCTATGAGTTATTTCCTGTAACAATATGGTTATTATCGGAACGGATCCTTATATATTCCTAAGAGCTGCTTGGCAAAATAGAAGAAGAACTGCATGTCATCCACGAAGTAACGCTTGAAGAGACGTTTAGGCTCCTTCATGCAGCGGTACAACCACTCCATACCAATCTTCTGCCAGATCTTAGGTGCACGCTTCAAAGTACCAGCTTCGAAGTCGATGGTTGCTCCGAGAGCCATAAAGACTTTCACACCCGGCATCTTGCCACGGTACTTCATTATCCATTTCTCCTGCTTAGGAGCACCCACACCAACGAGCAGCACATTAGCGCCACTCCCATTCACGATACGCACCAACTCCTTGCATTCATCCTCGTGTTTCTCAAAGCCGAATGAAGGAGAGTGTGCTCCGACAACCATCTGGCGACCAACCTTCTCATTAATGCATTCCATAGCTTTGGCAGCTATACCCTCTTTGGCACCCAACAAGAAAATCTTACAGTCTGCATCATCCTTATGATACATATAATAAGATGTGAAGAAGCTCGAACCAGGAATAGCTTCCTTGATTGGAGTCTTCAACAACTTACCGAACAGGTAGAGGATCTTACTGTCACACACCACCCATTCCGACTTCTGATACACATCATAAAACTCCTTGTCCTTCTGAAGCTTAATCAGATGGTCAAGATTAGGAGTCACAAGAACACCCTCCTTCAAGTTCTCTAATAGTTCCTGACGAGTAATGTTCTGAATATCTATATTTAATACTTTTACAGTTTCCATAAAAATTTTATCGTTAATTTGCATTAGAAGCTATTTTTGCAGTAATCTCAAACATTCCTTATCATCCTGCTTATAGATTTCGACTTGTTGTTCTCTAATAAGTTCATCCAATACTTTTCGACTACTTTCAAATTCATATTTCTTTCTACCTAATATGCAATAAATAAAATAATCCTTACTCACATATTGTGCACCATAAGATTCAGCCCAAGCTATACATGTTTTCAAATTGCTTAAAAATGCCAATTGTGATATTTCACGATAACGATGTTTAAAATCTATACCATCCTCGCCATCAGAATCATCATCAACATTTGCATCAGAATCAAACAAATTAGAAGCTAAAGGCAATGTTTTTCCATCTACAACATAAAAAACATGCTTAGTCAGATTATAGCAGTTAGCTATATAATGATCAAAAGGGAAAAAATCCTTGTTAACCCAATCTTTTTTAGATAAGTCATTTGTGAGAAATATAACATTTTTCTTCAGTGTTTTCATCACTTTTAGGATCTCATGATAAATATAGAAATCCCCTTCAGCCTCCTTGCCTTCCTTTATCTTATCTTTATCTCCTCTTCCTGGGAAGGTATAATGTCTGTCTGCCTCACGAATGTCTTTACTATCTTGCATTTTATGGAATGTCTCATAGCATGCTACATATAGATTTGATAAAAAATCCTTTTCCTTGGATTGCAATTCTTCTGTAAATTGACAATTTGACAAAGCTACCAGCAAATCCGCATCATCATCTATCGTTTGCGTGTCATTTTTTATGCTGCTAAATAAATCTTTTAATTTTTCATCCACATCCTTTGTCAAAGAAGAAACAATTTCGTTATTGTCACTTTCCCATTCGTTAAGGCTATCTATTACAGAATCTATAGCCTGTACATTATCTGGATAATCGAATCGAATAATTGGTGTTTGTTTTAAGGACGAAAGCTTTTTAACAAAGCTAGCTATTATTTCGTTTTTCTCTTCTAAGAAATTGCTCAGAGTTTTTACTGTTTCTTTGAGTTTCAAACTATATGCCTCCTTAAATTTTGGTCTTTTTCTTTGAAACTCAGTATCTACTTGACTAACAATAAAAATTCTCGAATTATTAGCATTCAAGAATTTTATAAACTGTTGTCTTTCCTGCTTTGAATAACAATAAGCATTTAATAAGACATTGGTATCCAGAATAATCGGAATAGAATTATCCTTCACCCAAAAATTTTCTTTTACATCCACATGTTCCTGATAATACTTCACAGCTTTCATCTGTATACCCAAATTTCCATTATGGTAAGCAAAACAAAAATTTTCATTAATTCTAATCATCTTCTTCGGCGTCTTTATATAATTGTCTTATATCTGAGTTTTTGGCTATACTATTATACCAAGCAGATCCCCTTGATAAAGTTCCGACATAAACACTAGAATCTTCATCACCTATCTCTTTCAACGCATCTCTTATTTCAACAGAAGACCAATTAGAATTTAAAAGAAAAGCATTATCAAAAAGATGTTCATAAATTCCAAAACTGTCTAACAAATTTCTTATAGTACCAGACGTTATATCTTCTGATGCTATCACTATAAAAGTTCTCATAACATAATTAATATAAATAGCTTAAAACAAAGAACTAATTTCCAAACTCCTTAATTCTCTGCTCCTCTTTCAAAGAGCAGACAAGCAGTTGTCCATGCTTCTCGGCTACGATATAGCCATCCAAGCCTTGAACCACCACCTTGCTTTCATCGGTTGCATGAACCACGCAGTTCTTGCAATCATACAATCGGATGTCCTTGCCTACCTTGGCATTGCCAGCCTCATCTTGTGGGAGTAAGGTACGGAGGCTACCCCAACTACCCAGGTCGCTCCATCCAAACTCGGCGGGAAGGGTGAAGATGTCTTTCGACTTCTCCATCACGGCATAGTCGATGCTTATCTTTTCGCAGGTGGGGAAGAGTCTGCCTACCACTTCTTTCTCCTGTTCAGTATAGAAAGAAGGAGCCATCTCATCCATGATACTGGCAAGATTTGGTTGGAATGTTCGAATTGCCTTGCTAATGGTGTCGATGTTCCAGACGAAGATTCCAGCATTCCAGTAGTAGTTGCCGGCGGCAAGGTACTGCTCGGCTGTCTCCTGGTTTGGCTTTTCCTTGAAGGCTTCCACCTTATATATCTCGTCAACGTCCGTAGGCTCGGCAGCGGCGATGTAGCCGTAGCCGTTCTCGGGGCGACTGGGCTTGATGCCGATGGTGACGATGACTTCCTTGTCTGCAGTATAGCAGAGTGCCTTGCTGAGGACACGCTGGTATTCCGAGGTGTTGATGACCAGAGCATCGGATGGAGTCACCACGATGTTGGCTTCCGGATGCTTCTGCTGAATCTTCCAACAAGCATAGGCAATACAAGGTGCCGTATTGCGAGCCTCTGGTTCTGCAAGGATATTGTCAACGGGCATGTCAGGGATTTGCTCCTTGACGATGCTGATGTATTTCTCGTTGGTGACCACCCACATGTTCTCCACTGGGCAGATGGACTTGAGGCGGTCGACGGTGAGCTGGATGAGTGAACGTCCCACGCCCATCACGTCGATGAACTGCTTGGGGTAGTCGGGGGTGGACATGGGCCAGAAGCGGCAGCCGATGCCACCAGCCATAATGATTACTTGCGTATTGTTATACATAACATTCAAATTCAATTATTTCGCCAAGAGAGAATTAAACACTTTCTCCCACTCACAATATATTTTCTCTACAGAATATTCTTTACTCTTCTCAATGGCTGCAAGTGCCATCTGCTCTCGCTTATCTTCATCCTTCATAATGGCAGCAAGCATATCCGCTGCCTCATTTGCCTTATAGCCATCCTTGTGATAAGGAATCACGATGCCGTCCTTGCCATTATCAATTATATCTCCGACAGCAGAATAGCTATTATAGACAGCAGGGATGACTCCAAAGCTCATACACTCTGCAAGCACCAATGGAAAGCCCTCATATTCAGATGTAAGAAGGAGTATAGAGGCACGCTCATAATATGGCTTAGGCTGCTGGAAGCCTTCAAAAGACACCTTTTGCAAACCATACTCTTTGACCTGTTTCTCTATGTCCTTACGAGCTGTGCCATCACCAACTATCGTCAACTTCCAATCTGGGAAATTCGCCTCCAACTTAGCCCATGTATCAATGACACGATATACACGCTTCTGGTTATAGTCAATCCTACCCATAAAAATAATCTCTTTCTGTTTTTGAGAAAAAGAATAATGATAGGAAGAAGAATCAATGGTAACAGGATTCGTCAATACCTGAAGATGATCAGGGTTAGCTGTTCCAGTAAACTCTTTAAATTTATCTACGAAACTTGGTGAAAGCACCATATACAAGTCTGTATGTTGATATACATACTTCATGCTCCTGCTTGTGATTTGCTTGAATACAAACATCTTAGCACAAAGCATAGCTCTCTTCAAAGGATTATGAGTTTCCGACAGTGCTATTTCAACATCCTTGATACGAGCATTGGTGTCTGGGGAATTATGGTAAATAGCTATTGTCTTAACATTTAGACCTTCTTTAGCTTTATTCAGAACCTTGCAAGGTACGTATGGCAATCCCCACTGGTTGATAACCACATTGATGTGATTTTCCAGCAATATTCTTCGAACAACATCCACATTCTCCTTAGAATACTTGAAGTCTCCTATCGTATAAAAACGTACAGAAGGATTAGTACGTTTTACCATCATGTCATTGGGTTGCTTAAAGCTCGCAATAACAACCTGATGACCTTTCTTTATAAAGGTATCAGCGAGTGTTGCTGTAACTACCTCCTGACCTCCTACCTCGAAGACCTTCATTAAGAAGATGATATTCAACCTATCTTCATTTTGCATTCTCATGTTTATTTTGATGGACATATTGCGCCTTTCACCTTCATATATAAAGAGAAAACGCCTATTTTAAACATAAAAGGTTTAATCTTTGAAAGCACTTTATGTTTCAAAGAACAATCCAAATATTTGCGCTCAACTTCATCCAATGGCATCGTATTCAAATCCTCAAAAAACTTATTACGTATAGGATTTACAGGAACCAAGTTCTTTATCATGATTCCATCTCTTTTTATAATAGCATTAATTTCAGATGGATGACAAATAAAATCAGTTTTAATTTCTTTGAAGACAGAAGCCCCATGTTCTGTATGTATAAATACATTAGTTGCACCTTTTGAAGAAAATTCAGAAGATACAGAAGGAGCATCCCAACAATCAAATATAGTAATATCACTCACTCGATTGATGGTTTTGAAATGACATTGATAACAGCTCGGACGACTACAAATATTCTTAAAATAGAACCGGAGCATCATATCAGATTCCTTTCCTTTGTGATATTCCTTATCAGAATCGGAGAACCAAATAGATGCAGTACTATAGTTATAACCATAGAATTTATCTCGTGATCGGTAATCCTGCGGTTTACTTCCAATTTGAGCAGAGTGATATGCCAAATACTTCCTTAGTAACAGTGGACTTGGTGTGCCGTGGCACACCAAGTCCACTGTTACTAAGGAATCGTATTTCCGCCCACGCAGAAAATGATAAAGCCCAGAAATCTGACAAGGAGTACCACTAAATACAACGACTCGCCCTTGGGCGAGAAAATTTTTCGCTTGCGAATAACAGTCACCAATAAGACTTTGTACATACTTGGAACCACGGAACTTCTTACAACCATCCAATGTTTCAGCATAAGAATGCCTCAATTCCATATCCTCACCAAAGGCTGCGCCAAATACGACACCTCCTTGTTCTATTGCCCATTTGGATATAGCTGTAAAGAATCCACCCGACGTACTTGTTCGCAATACATCAGAATCTTTCTGCTGTACAACAAAACTCTCGGGTAACGTGTCGTCCATCTTTGGCTTTTGCAGAGGACAAACCTTCTCACACAATCCACAATCAATGCACTTATCCTTGTCAACATGAGGATAGCGGAAACCTTCTTCATCCTCTATCATCTCAATGCAGTGCTTAGGACATGCATTTGAGCAAGCCCAACAACCACAACATTGACTTTTGTCTTTTATATCAATCATTCTTAATCTCTATGTAAATCTTCAAGATACCGTTTGTAGTATCCTGAACGACGCAACAATTTGTTTCTGAAATAATTCTGGTACCACCAGTCAAGCAATGAGCAATGAAATCTTGACCACTTGAAAATTTTTCGTATCACATTCTTTAAAGAATCCTTGTGACAATGCCAGGACCCCATAAAATGATGAACAGAATAACCACCTTCCTTACCATAAGTAGGAACTTCAAAATAGTATCTCGGATATATAAAACCATTAGGTATAAACTCCCGAAACTTTCCATTCAACCTAAAGTTAAGGTAATTGGCAAGCGTAAAATCATTAAAAATACTATTATTCGGTATTCTTCTATCAAAAGCCATCGTTTCATACAAATCCAACAAACCTTTAATGTAAGGATGCTTGGGAGCAGCCATTATCACTGCCGTGGAAATGGCACATTCATACATATAGCCTAATACAAGGTCTGCTTTAAAGAATTCTTCAGGAAATGGCTTCTTGATTTCTACATCGGTATCACAATAAATACCTCCATAATCATAAAGCTTCTTAAGTCGATAATAATCACTCACATGTGCCCATGACTTTTCCCGATAAGCAGTTTTCACATAGTCGTTTTCTTCAAAACTACAGTTACTTTCATTCCATTCTTTTACTTTTACCCCCCATTTGCTTAAAAGAGTCTATACACTTTTTAGCCATATAGTCTTTCGGGGCATTACCAAACCAGCAATAATGAATAATCTTTGGTATCATGGTTACAAATCTTTAAGAGCGTTATGTAGATACTCCATTGATGACTTTCTATAAGCATTCAATTTGTCATCCACCCCGTCAAAAGGACCCTTATAGTTAATCACACCGTCAACAGTTTTATCCTTTGTCATTCTTCTATCTTCCAATCCTGTAATATGAAGCAGATTGTCAATGCGAGTATTGGTACTCTGCTTTGCACCTTCCGCAAACCGGCTGAACGTAAAGAAGTTCTTCTTATACAAGATAGAGAAAACTGAACAATGGAAAGAATCAGTAAATACATACTCCGCATTGCGAATGTAATTAAGGAACTCACGAGGACCAACGTATGGTGCCTCATCTGCAAATCCTTCATCCGAAGGAATATAGTCATCTAATTGCTGAAGAGCGACAATCTTGTATCCTGTCTTTTCCTTCACTCTTTTAATGAATTCCCTTTGCAAAGGATTGTCACCCAAAAGATAGCAAAATATGTATTTGCCATTTGTTAAAGGCTCTTGTTGCTGGATTCCCAACCATTGGTCACCGGTAAAGAGAAGTGTCGGATCAAGAACCACAGGAACCTTTCTGCCTGTCAACTTATAAACCAAATCACAGGCACTCTGCTCTCGCAAAGCTATATGGTCAAAACGGTTCATAAATCGCTTATTCTTCTCAACCTGGAACCATGGCACTTCCTTCACACCGATGCTTGTTGAATAAGCAATCTTACGAATATGGTCAGGAACCCATTCCAGAGTATAATATCCGTGTTCTACACTATCTGTTCGCCACAACTGATCGCTACCTACCAGAAAAGCAGAATAGTTTTCAGCCATCTTTATAAGTTCCTCGCGATTCTTGCAATAAGACGATACATGGAAAAACGTTTCAGCAAATTGATCGAATGCCTTATTACGAATATCCCAGTTCCTTGCAAACTCTGGATAATCCTTCTTCGCACGCTCAATCTTCATCTTTCCGAGACGCATTTTCCAGTCCGCGATCAACAATTTCTTGATTATATAAAGGAGCTTGTTCTCTTTCATATAGTTAATCGGAGCCTTACAAGCGATGGTTTGAAAAGGAAGTCCCATCTGCTGCATAATCATCTCTGTGGCATATGCCTGAAGCATACTTCCATAATTGTGATGGAAGTAGCAAGTTACTAGTCCTATAGGTTTCATTTACGAATTCTTCTTCAATTGTAGATAATATTTGGTAAATATCTCCTTTGGAGTCTTACATGTAAACATAACTAATGCACTATGCAACTGAGCCTTCTTCTCAATATCATCCTTCTTCAGAGAAAATATCATGAATTTTCCAAAAGAAGTTGCTATAATCCAAAGTCGCATAAATACGCGTAAGAAAAGAGAGTTACGTCCATGGAAATGTACACATCCCATTCTTTGTGCAGGTAAGGTTGCTGTCTTTACAGCAGACTTTCTTGTTCCTCCACAAAGATGATATAAAGTTATATTTGAATCTACATAACATTTTCCGCCCTCTTCATTGATCTTAGTACTAAGAGCAATGTCTTCTGGGCAAAAGAAATAATACTCATCAAAGAAGCCTTCGTTCCTAAAGAACTCAGTCTTAATCAAAAAACAAGCACCACTGATATTGTAGGTTTGGAATATTCCTGTCTTGTTAATATATTTGGTCTTACGCATATTGTTGTTCAATCCAAAAGAATCCTCACGCAGGAAATAGTACCAGTTAACAGGATTCTTTCCACAACTTTGATAAGATCCATCAGCATTGACAAGCTTTGGTGACATAACTTTAGCATCAGGGGTTTTCTCCATTGACTCAACAAGTTCATCCAAGACAGGCTCCTTAAACAAAGTGTCATCGTTAAGCACCAAGGTATATTCCGTCTTTACTTGTCGAAGAGCAAGATTATTATTCTCAGAGAAGCCACGGATTTCATTACTCTCAACAACAATAACCCACGGATATTTTTCTCTCAAAAGAGTCAGATTCTCTTTAGAAAAAAGATAAGCAACCACCCAGACCTCATGCGAAATCTTAGTTTGTTGCTTGATACTGTCCAAACATGGGAACAGATTCTTAAGATTGTTCATACAAACAATCACTATTGCCGCTTTAGCCATTTTGTTCTATTCTTTTTTTTGTAAAATCAAATCTAAAAGTTTCCCTAAGTCATCTTTCTGACGTTGTTGCACAGTCTCGAATCTTTTCGTTGATTTTAACGATAATTCTTCTGCAACATTCTTATCACTTATAGTTCTTAATGCACGATAAATATCCGTCTCGTAGAATGGAGAAACGTAAATGGGAGCATCTCCAAGTATTTCAGGCATAGAGCATACGTTGGAGGATATTACTGGCCTACCAAACTTCATAGCTTCAACTGGTGGATAACCAAAACCTTCAAGCATGGAAGAATAAACCAATGCATAACAGTGCTTATAGGCATTTTCCAAATCCGATTCAGAAAGATAAGGTAATACGATATGCCCATCACAGACTGGTTCGTGACGATATCCTATCGTTACAAGTTTTATATGACTTCCTGTGTCTTTCTTGTATTTCTTATATGCATTAATAACCTTAAGTGCATTTTTTAACGGTCGATTAGCACTTACAACTAAGAAGTAATCCTGATGTTTATCAATCAAAGATTTCAAGTCTTGATTAGATATTTCTGAATACATTTGATTAGACTTCAATGGGCTATACAAAACATGAAGTCTATCAGAAGATATATCGGTAAGATAGGATATCGAATATTTCGAATACTCAGAAACGGCGATGTAGTCAGTATTTATTGTATTTAAATATTCTATCATTCCATACAAATCTGTGTTGACGTGACGTTTTGGCTCATACCATTTTTTGAGTGCAAACTGTTTAAACCATTCTTTCAGATTGTCTTGAACCAAATATTGCGACAGTCCGACATTTTGTACTTCTTGATGTGCCATATCATGAATAACGCAGATTGTTCTGCATTTTATTCCTGATACACTATAAAATTTTGCTATTTTCTGAGCTATACCGATAAAGAATACATCTATTCTCAATTCTTCAGTAAGCTGAGCGATTGATTTGTTATTAACATCGACAAGTTCAACGTTCTCCAATTTGTTTATATCTTCCAAATGAAGATCGTCAAAAGCCATCTTGTCCTTTGAATTATACATCGCAAAAACCTTCACTGGTAAATGCTGTTCATTTATCTTATTAACCAAAGCTAAAAAGACAGTCTTTACATATTCGCCTCCACCATTAATAGTAGTTTGAGTAGAAACTAAATCAAATAGTATATTCATATATTACCACTTTATGTACTTATAAATATTAGGAAAGATTCCTAACAAAAGAAATTTCACCTTATAAGTTAGCTTAGGAGCGACTAGTACCGAACGTAGCGAAACCTTCCTAATAATACCAACATAAGGCGCTCTGCAAAGATTCATGCCTACATATTTCTGTTTTTTCAAATATGATATTAATGTTCTAAGCAACATCCATTGAGATGTTTTAATAGCTCTTCTTTGATACATATCAGAGAGAGTATTAAGCATTCGTTCATGCTCTTTCAGTATAAAGAACAGGTCGGTGAAGCGTTTTGGATTAATAGTAGACGTAATGCTGCCACATGATCTTATTAAATAACAATACACATTTTCCGGTATGTATGTTACTCGTATAGCATTCACCAACATTCGCGGAGCAAATTCCAAATCCTCATGAAGCAATCCTTTCACAAACTCCAAATGATATCTTTCTAAGAATTGTCTCTGCATGACAAATATCTGCATAGGGCCACGCTCAAAATATGGGGTTAAAATCCACTCTGGCCCCGTCTTTGTCTTAATGCTATCAACAGGTGAGACTGGATGAAAAGAATCTATCGGCGAATCTTTTTCGTCAAAAGCCTTGATGCCAACCACAAAAACTTCGCTTCTGAATTTATCTATGCATTTGCATACTTTTCCGATTGTTCCTTCGGCAATCCAATCATCGCTATCAACAAACCAAACATATTCGCCATGCGAAGCTTTCATACCATTATTGCGAGCTGCACTCAGACCTTGATTCTCTTGTGAGATAACAACAGTCTTAGTATTCACAAACTTTCGGGCAACATCCATGCTCTTGTCAGGAGTGCCATCATTTACAAGAACCACTTCGACTGGCAAATTCACAATTTGCCCATATATACTACTCAAACATTTTTCAATGTATGGTTCAACCCTATATATAGGTATGACTATTGATAATAATATATTCATTTTAAATATTGTTCTAATACTTCTTTCTATTCCAACAAAACTTCTATGGTTACTTTTCTGACAAAATCTTAAGACTTGCTATTTCCTTCTTTTCAGACTCTCATACCAATACTTTATCAATATCGGTATACCAACACCCATAAATGTATGTAAAATCCAAAGCATAGGGATGTAATTGGGGAAAAATTGTTCATTCATATGCTCGGAAGGGAAATGAAAAGAATAAACTAATAGCACGTTAGTCAATCGTATGAATGGTGTATGAAGAGCTAAAACAATCATAGTATTGTCGCCAATATAGGTCATTATCTTCTCCAATGTTTCACATTTTTTCATCTTTTCCGCTAAAGCCATACACATTAATGTACCTATCACCCCATAGAACAAATAAGAGATGACTAGATCTGGTTTATCACAATGCAGAAAATTAGAGCTTCCAAAGGTAATACTGCCCACAAAAGTAACTATCGCAGTCAATATTATAGTACCCCAGTTATATTTGACATTTTTCTCTATTATATTACGATAATAATAACCTATAATATAAAAAGTGCCTCCATAGAATGCTCCAAATACAGTCTTTTGCATTGAGTGAAAAGGATGATAAGACAGCCAAACAGACATTGAAATTATTATTACCAATACAGACCACTTTTGAATTCGCAAGTTATTTGCCATTATAGTAAGCAGACATACAAGTAAAGACCCATGAAACAAAGATTTAATGAACCAAAAACCAGGTTGAGCTTCCCCATAGTGACTGTCTGTCAACACAATCATTCGTATTATCTTCTTAACTAAATCCACCCCCCCAGAATAGCCAGGAGCTGTATATCCCCATCCAACTAATAAAGGAGATATTAGCAAGATAGGGAGTCCCCAATACAAGTAAGGGACACATAACCCTTTAAACCTTTTAATAAAAAAAAGTTTCATACCTGATATCCCGCTGACTTCTGTTTTAAAGAAATAACCTGAAAGAATAAAGAACAATGGCATATGAAACATACAAAAATAAATCCTAAATGCCTCCGGACAACTGCAATGCCCCATAACCATCAAAATAATAGCCATAGCCTTGGCTATTGATATTGTTTTATTTCTTTTAATCATCAGTAATGTTATATTTTATTTTGGTAACTCACTCTCGTGATGTATATTACTCTCGCGAGAGTGTCAATGATGTTTATACAACTCTTTGTAATATCACCAACATCTTACACTTTATTAATAGACCCTACTTTTTCTGATTTAAGAAATGTCTCCAATGAAACTGATCGTAATATTTTCTTCCCCAACTATTTACAAACGTCATAACATTGCCCAATTCAGAACATTGTTCAAATCCCTTAATAATAAAAGAACACTTAATATTAGAATATTCTTTATGAACTAAAGCTATCTTATGAGGATAGGACAACTCATCAAATGCCTTCAAGTCGCTTTCGGTACATCCGTCACGCTCTACTAAAACTACGTGCACATTGTCCCAATGGATACGACGACAACGTCTTTTCCAAGCATCCACAGCTTCATCAAAAGACTTATAATGTAAAAAATGTAAGTGTATTACCCCCCCCAATAGTCCAATAGGATACGGGGAATCTCCTGTTATATCCTCAATGTCTTTGCTTACATAAATTTTCAAGTTTGTCAAAAAATCGATATAATCAGGAAAGGGTATGAACAAGTTAATTGTAGGTGTATCAAACCTCATTCCGAAATCATGAAGAACACATCCTGCAAGACAATTGTTTGAGATTAGTGTAAGAGATTTGTTTTCTAACCAGTGTCTTGAAAAAGCAAAATATAATTTGCGTAACTTTGTTTTCAATGTCATATTTTTATGGTCTTTAATTTTTTACTTACAAAAGCCTCATCAATATGAGTCATTACATATAGGTAAATAAAAGAATAGGTGAAGTTATATTGTGGCACAGATGTCATTGAGAAAAGCACAAACATTGCCAACACGTAAAAGCAACAACTATACTTACCTTGCTTAATACAATAAACTAACGACTGAATGAAAAATACCAACGTTGCAATACAGCCCAAAACGCCTTGGTCTACGGCTATTGGAATCCACAAGGATTCTGCTCCCAAAAGTTCGTCCGTGTAAAAATCGTCAGAGAAAGTATACCCCAAGCCATTACCTAACCAAAAGTGATTAACCAAACCACTCAAAGCTATCTCAAATTGCGTTTCACGCATATCTGTATTACTGCCACCTACACTTTGCGTATTTGAGAATGATTGGAATATCGTATCAAAATAACTTTGAAACACTGCGAATAATATCAGTAATACACTTATGCCCAATATTTTTCTGGGATTCAGATTCTTTATCATCATAATCATAGTAATCACTATTGACAAGATTCCACTTCTTGAGCCTGTGAAGAATGTCATAATGACAAGAGCTACTATCAGAACCTTTAGCCTTGAACTATTAATCATTCTGCCGCTATATGCCATAAACATAGCAAACAATGATATACATATACCAGCCAAAGTAGTATGCATCAAGAGCAAAGACTGGGTACGTTTCACACCAAAACGGACTTCTGTAATGAGGAAAGGATTGGTATATGCTCCTATACTATCCATCAAACTTACAAAAGGATTAGACCTGGTAATCGCTTCGAAAAAACCATATCCGCATAGTAAAATGGCCAAAACCATAGAACTCGTAATAAAGATGCGAATATTACGCTGTGGTTCATTTACGAACAAACACCAAAGCATAAAAACATTCAGAAGTTGTACATTTATTCGGGATATATAATCATTGTAATGAGGATTGCCTGTAAGAAAATTCGTGCATGATAAAGAAACTAATAACATGATGAAGCTCAACTTCATGGGAAATCTGGTTATTTTCACACCATGCGTCAAATTCTTATATTTAATGAGAAATAGCAAAAACGCTATTCTTGAAACGGCAGGGAATACTGATGCCACAGGAGAAAAGAAACAACTTGTCCACACTGCAAAGGCCATAAATACTACAAAGTACTTTTTGAAGTCTACAAGAAGCAATACTCCCCAAATAACAGTAAGTAAAGATAAAAACATAATAATAATAATAGATAGTTATAACTTACAAATATGCCATCTGTCCAAAAAGTATTTTATCTTTCTCTTTAAACTAATAGGCAACATTAATATCTTACAAATAGGATATATAAACACATATTTGTCTACTTTGCAAGTTTTATTTCCATAAAAGAAAACCATCATAATTATCAACGCAAGTTTATCATTAAACTCATGATAATAATCATTTAAATACACAGCTAATCTTTCTTGTTTACCAAGAATATCATTTGCTCGCATAGCAGATGTCGGCACAAAAGAATAGTGATACCCTCCACCTTTTGATGATAACTTAAAGTTGCTAACATTACGATAGATTTTCAAAAAAAACATTATGTCTTCACCAACTTTTAAATTTTCCGGGAATCTCACAGATCCTATTATTTGTTTCTTATAAAGTCTGCCCCAACATTCGAAATAAAAATTACGATAAATGAATTTACGAAAAGCATGCAAAGTATTACAGATAACATCATGAGAATAAGATTTCATAAAACTGCCATTATTTCTTGGAAATTGTACGAGATCATAATTTCCTTCTAAAAGCTGTAACGTAAGTGATTCTGGAAGAAGATAATCATCCGCATCAACAAAGGTTACATAGTCACCAGTAGCCTTATCCAATCCTAAATTTCTTGCAGAACTGACACCACCATTTTCTTTATGGAAGACTATCACTCGTTTATCCTTCTCAGCGTATCCGTCGCATATATCACCAGACTTATCCTTACTTCCGTCATCTATCAACAGAAGCTCAATATTAGTGAAACATTGTGTAAGAATGCTATCAATACAACGAGGTAAATACTTCTCGGCATTGTATACAGGTACTATTACACTTATTTTTGAATTAGGATTATTCATATTTACGCTAGTTACGATTTCTTACTTTATTTATCAATTCAAATATTTTCCTTTTTATGAATATACGTTCTGAACAAGTACAACCTACGGAGTAAATTACCATACTAGAACAAAGTACACAAATGCTACATTCAATAAAAAATGATGCATACCCCTCATTAAGATTGTTATATATAACATACGGCAATATCGGAGACAATACTACCACAAACAAAATGGGTTTTACAACCTGTCTAAAATAATCAACTAGATTCATATTTATCATTGGCAGAACTATTCTAAGTCTTGCATATTGGGTACATATTTCTACTAATATATGCACAACAAAGACATATTCTGGTCGAATTCCTAGAAATTTTAAGCAAACATAAGCTATGGGTACTATCATCAAAAGCATAGTACCTTCAATTAACTGAAATTTTTTCAGATGTCCTGTAGCATGAACTGATACTATAATCGGATTTGACAATGTAAAAAGTAAACCTACAATCAATATCAATCTGAGGAATTTCACAGTATGATCTGGTACAATACCTAACCATGTCTTTAATACAATATTTGCTTCAAACATGAGAGGCATAGCTATAAAAAACAAAATGAAAAAAGAAAATTTAGAACTCTTTATCAATAAACCATGCATCATTTTCAAATCACCTTGTGCATAACTTTTTGTCAATTGGGGATTTAGTGCCATTTGAAAATTATTACAGAATTGCTGACATATATTCTGAACTTGAACAGCAACTCCTCTGGCAGCATTTACAGCTGGACCAAAAAACATATTAAGCAAGATATTCAATCCTTGCGTAAATCCCATTACTGCTAAATTTCCATTCATAGTCCAACCAGCAAATGAAAATATTTCCTTAAATAGCTTCTTGTCGTAACTACATTTTGCATGTACTTCTTCAAAATGCCTAGAGCAATATACCATATAAACAATTTGGTCAAATGCTTGAATGCAAAAGAATAAAAAAGAATATATGATTAATTTATCGAATGGTATAACAACCAACAAATAAACAATCAATAATTTTAAAACTGCATCGACAATCGTTATGTAAGCAAAAGCCGACATTTTTTCATGAGCAATAATAGTTGCATTATAGGGAACAGAAATAACAGCAATCATAGCAGAAAGTATGGAAAATTGGTAAACCCAAAAAGCCGCTGTTTCACGCTCTGCAGGAATTTGCAACTGGGTGGTCATAAACCAAAGACCTAAAGTCTCTCCTACAAGTAATATAACTCCTGCCAAAATATAATGAATACTCTTGATATTACCAAAAGTTCTTTTCATCACACCCATATCACCTTTTCCTAAATCAAAAGTGATATACCTAGAGGATGCTGCACCAAGAGATCCTGTCAAGAATCCCAACATGGTTATAACACCACCCACAACATTATTAATTCCAAAGTCAACTACTCCCAATGTATTCAAGATGACTCGGCTCGTATATAACGACACCACCATCATAAAGAGCATTCGGAAGTAAAGAAGCAAAGTATTCTTAGCTATCCGCTTGTTGTTATCTGATGTTTGATTTGACATTAAATATATGTTTTACGTTTTAATTGTTTTATATGTATTTCGTTAAGCTGCACAAAGCAACGAACTTTAGAATGTTAGTACTCAATTTAGGGCATAGCCCTTTGTATAGGCACTTTTACAAGTGCCTATATATTGAGATGTTAAAAATTTCACTTGTTTATTGACTATTTCATACATTTTACAAACAAGTGATTTTCGGCTGCACTCGGCATAGCTCAAACAAGTTTGGCTCTGCGCTCGTTTGCATGAAAATTCTTCGCTCGACAATTTAAAAGCAAGCTTTTATTGTTCTCACTTACCGAAAATGTTGGCATGTTGCCAATCCGATATTGCCTGGCCGCAGACTGAAAACTTCCTTCAGTGACTCAGCGAGCTTGTCAAGATAAACTTTGCCTTTCTTCAACCAATTGAGTGCTTACTCATGCAAATATCGTACAAAGAGTAAAAACATGTTACAAAATAAAAATTGATTCTAGAGAATCAAAAAGCTGTTTTTATGGGTTTTTACAGCATCAAAGCCTCTCTTATCAACCATCAAAAACACAAAGTGCCCTCATTGCGCCGCTTTTATAGTCTAAAAGTGGCGCTATTACAACGCAATAGTAGAGGTATTGGGTGGTAAAAGCGGCACTATTACACCGTAAAAGTGCCACTTTGACAACCCGTTTGTTTACGAATTTTTCAGAAAACGCATAACCAGCTGTATACCAGTGTTATAGCTCCAAACGCTCAAAACTCAAGAATTTCGCACCAAAGATTTTGTTGTGCGCTCAACTCATAGTATTGAGCATCAGAAATGCAAATATTGTCTTCGGCGGAACCACCGAAGAATTAGGAATTTTGATTTCTGAGTTATTCTCGGCTTCACCTACGCACCCTATATCTGTGTGAATCGTAATCCGTGGGAGAGTCCTGCTCACCCTACCCCATGTCTTCATGTCAAATAATCATGGTTTCTTGGCTGTAAGTGGGTGCGGGGCTACGGCGAGACGCCATAGCCTCCTAGGTTTGAATTGGCTGCTTGAGAGAAATCACTATCCACTAATCACTACTAAATACTAAATTGTATACTATTTGCCGAACTCTTTGATTCTCTGTTCTTCCTTTAGCTGGCAGACTAAGAGTTGGCCGTGCTTTTCGGCTATGATGTAGCCATCTAAGCCTTGGACTACTACCTTGGTTTCGTCGGCGGCATGAACCACGCAGTTCTTGCATTCATACAAGCGGATGTCCTTACCTACCTTGGCATTGCCAGCCTCATCCTGTGGAAGCAAGGTGCGGAGGCTGCCCCAGCTGCCTAAGTCGCTCCAACCAAACTCGGCTGGCAGAGTAAAGATATCCTTTGACTTCTCCATCACGGCATAGTCAATGCTGATCTTCTCGCAAGTTGGGAAGAGTTTGCCTACTACCTCTTTCTCCTTATCGGTATAGAAAGAAGGTGCCATCTCGTCCATGATGCTGGCAAGCTGAGGCTGGAAGGTTCGGATTGCCTTGCTGATGGTTTCGATGTTCCATACGAAGATACCGGCATTCCAATAGTAGTTGCCAGCGGCAAGGTACTGCTCGGCTGTCTCCAGGTTTGGCTTTTCCTTGAAAGCCTCAACCTTGTAGATTTCATCTACGGATGTTGGCTCTGCTGCGGCGATATAGCCATAGCCTGTTTCCGGGCGGCTTGGCTTAATACCGATAGTAACGATGGCGTTCTTATCGGAAGTATAGCTCAATGCCTTGCTGAGCACTCGCTGATACTCCGAGGTATTGATGACCAGGGCATCGGATGGTGTCACCACGATGTTGGCATCAGGATGCTTCTTCTGGATCTTCCAGCAGGCATAAGCAATACATGGAGCTGTATTGCGAGCCTCCGGCTCTGCTAATATGTTATCTACTGGCATGTCAGGGATCTGCTCCTTGACAATGCTGATATATTTCTCGTTTGTCACTACCCACATATTCTCGACAGGACAGATTGGCTTCAATCTATCTACCGTCAATTGAATGAGGGAACGACCGACACCCATCACATCAATGAACTGCTTTGGGTAATCGGGGGTTGACATAGGCCAGAAGCGGCTGCCTACGCCGCCGGCCATGATTATGATTTGTATGTCGTCGTAATTATTCATTGTATTTCTTTGTAGTTATCCCAGTACTTACAGCACCTTTTATATTATATTTATAGTATGACTTGCATATAACGATACCATCATCATAAAGAGCAAACAGAAGTAAAGAAGCAAAGTATTCTTAGCCATCCGCTTGTTATTAGATGTGTGATTTGACATTTACGTCTCCTTTTCTATTGATTTAAAACTCATTTCCATCATTCTTCCAAATTGTATCATACTCAACCTCCAAACTCTATAAATGAGCCTTCAGCAGATTCAAGCTAATACTATTATTGCATGAATGACGGCACTTATCAGAGTTACCGATAAAGCCAATCAGTAATGACGTGACAGGGTGCGTTATGGTCTCCCACTGATGGCACGGATTCACACAGAGATATTTACACTAACCTAATGATTAGTGATCATTGATTAGTGATTACTTTACATGGCAGGGGCGTTATGGTATCCCATAGATGGCGCGGATTCACACAGAGCTTTTTACACTAACATAATGATTAGTTATCATTTATTAGTGATTACTTGGTTGGGTGCGTTGTGGTCTCCCACAGATGGCGCAAATTCACACAGAGCTTTTTTACTTAGTAATCAAATCCACTGCTGTACATAATGCGTTGTTTAAATTCAGCAGCGAAGTTACTTCTTTCTAATTTAAGCCCTAATTTGAGTGCTTACTTATAAATGATCATCTGACCATTTTTTTAATGTTTCTTTCCATTCATCCTTTGCCTTATCTGCTTCACGCATATCAATCGCTTCTTGCAAAAGCGTAAGACATGAACAGTCACCAATACGATGAAGAATATTTGCTTTATTCCATATAAATGAAGCTTTATAGCCTATATCATCAATATTGGCTATGGCTTCATCTATATAATCCAATGCTTTGTCATGTTCCTCACGCATCATATAAAGCTTCGCCATATCTTGTTGATAGAATGGACTCTTTTTATCATCGAAATACTGTGAAAATTTCAAAGCTTCGTCCAATTCGCCAGAATCCATCAATAATTCCAAGTAACGTTTACGAATATAATCTTTATGATATTTACCTTCATTCTCTTCCAACTTCATCATGCCATAATATTCCTTGGCGGATGCAAGAATAGCTTTTGCTTTATCGGTGTTCTTATCTTCTTCCAATTTATATTCCACAGCTTTTAAATTAGCATACGCTTGAATATATGCCTTATCTGAATTAACTGAAGGTGGTTCCTGCAATGCCTGTAATGCAAGACGTATAAAGTCAGGATTCTTGTAAGCCAATGAGAAAGCAAATGAGCCTAATGTTGGAACTGCTTGATTATCAAACGACATTAAAGACCCAATGATGACTTTAGAAAATTCTTCAAATTTGTCCTCTATATATTTCTTTGTCAAATCTTGATAGATTTTTTTCGCAAGAAAGTCGGAATAGCATGCAAGTATAATAGTTAAGGGAACGGATATACCATGTCCGAAGTCCTCCATAATTGCAGTTACATATTCTTTGGCTTTTTCTATATCACGCGGATTTGAAAAATGAGAAGCTTTGGCAAGTTGAAGTAAGGTTGCATAAGCTTTTGGACGAACACCTAATGCTTTATAAAAATACGCTTTGGCATCTTCATACTTTTTCAATTTCATATAAAGCTTGCCTATATGATGAAAAAGCTCAAACTTAATATCACTATTAGTTGTGTGCTTCATAATTTCAATCATATTCGCAATCATATCCTTAGTCTTATCCTCGATTTCATTCTTTGCCATTGCAGATAATTCTATCTCGTTTTTATCAACTAACAACAAACAATCATACAAAGATTCGGCAGGACGCAAGTTCAACGTATTCAAGAGTGCTATGTATTTACCTGAATTACTAAAAGTGCTTTCTGCTTGAAGTTGCGAATATAGAAGCACTATCTTTTGCTCTTCATTTGTATTTGGTTCGTGATATACCTTTTCTATATAAGTTCCATTACAATGAAATAAGGTAAAAAAATGAATGTCCTTAAGCCTGTTCTTCTTATCCAGATATACAGTCAATTTCTCCGTAAAAACATTTGTAATTGGTTGTTTATGAACATATTTTATTGCATCCAACACTATCTGATGAAGTCTGTACGAATAAGCATCTGCTTGTTGTAGTATAGAATATTTACGAAGATATGTCAGATGAATCTTACCTACTGCACTTTCGAAATATTCGGAAGCTATAGTAAGACAATTCATATACGCCAAAAGATTCAGAGAATCTTTATATTTTTCGTATATCTTTCCAATAATACGTTCTGAGATTCTTTTGTTTCTATCATCTTCCAATTCTTGCAGGGCACCTTCTTCCAACAATTCATCTATTGAAAACGCACCATCTTCAATCAAAGAACAAACCATATTTACCGCTAAAGGTAGGGTGTTCAAAATCGCTTTAAAATCCTGCGCATTTTTTACCTATTGTAT
>ERZ1026858.86-NODE-86-length-47521-cov-5.901719_pt1 | contig 47521 bp, 46 predicted proteins | sample MGYA00380159_ERZ1026858 | MGnify/ENA primary metagenome ERZ1026858 (study PRJEB33269, sample SAMEA4719795) | human gut metagenome | biome: human-associated habitat; feature: organic feature; material: feces | place: Cameroon | collected 2013-10 ...
ACGAGATCTAGTACGGTCTCGTGGGCTCGGAGATGTGTATAAGAGACAGGAATGAAGATGGTATAGATGTTACGAATGATCTTTCATTTATGTGTATTACATCATCTATGCATGTATTCCTTCCAATGCCTTCTCTTTCTGTAAGAGTTTGGAATGGATCACCACATGAATTCCTGATTTATGCAGCAGAACTTACAAGAACAGGAATCGGACTCCCGGCTTATTATAATGATGAGGTTATTATCCCGTCACTTGAGAGCCGCGGACTGACTTTACAGGATGCGAGAGACTACAACATCATCGGATGTGTAGAACCACAGAAGTCCGGTAAGACAAATGGGTGGCATGATGCAGCATTCTTCAATATGTGTCGTCCGCTGGAACTGGTATTTTCAAATGGTGTGGACAAAGGTGTACAGATTGGTCCTAAGACAGGTAATGTTGAGGATATGAAGACATTTGACGAATTCTATGATGCTTATAAAGCACAGATGGATTACGCGATCGCACTGCTTGTTAATGCTGACAATGCCATTGATATGGCACATGCGGAGAGAGCACCGTTGCCGTTTCTTGCATGTATGGTTGATGACTGTATCAAGAGAGGAAAGACACTGGAACAGGGAGGCGCTGTATATAACTTTACAGGTCCGCAGGGATTCGGTGTTGCCAATATGGCAGATGCACTTTACGCAGTAAAGAAACTCGTTTATGACGAGAATAAGATCACGATGCATGATCTGAAGATGGCTCTTAGCACAAACTATGGAAAGGGCCTGAGCAACGAGGATGTTGCAGAGATGGTATCAGAGGTTGCTTCTGCAATGAAATCTGCCGGACAGCCGGTAGGTGAGAAAGAAGTTGCAGCAATCCTGAAAACTGTTGTTGCAGCAACAGAATCAGAACAGGTGAAGGCAAACGGCGAGAGAATCCTCAAGCTGATCGATGCAGTGCCGAAGTTCGGAAATGATATTCCGGAAGTTGACGCATTTGCAAGAGATGTTGCCTATACTTATACAAAACCACTGGAGAAATATAAAAACCCGCGTGGAGGTATGTTCCAGGCAGGATTGTATCCGGTATCAGCAAATGTACCGCTTGGCGGACAGACAGGAGCTACACCGGATGGACGTCTGGCACACATGCCTGTAGCCGATGGAGTATCTCCATCAGCAGGTAAGGATGTAAGCGGACCGACAGCAGCTGCAAACTCCGTTTCCAGATTAGACCACTATATTGCTTCAAACGGAACACTGTTCAATCAGAAGTTCCATCCGTCAGCACTGAGTGGAAGAGAAGGACTTGAGAAGTTTGTAGGACTGATCCAGTCATACTTCGATCAGAAGGGAAGCCACATGCAGTTTAACGTTGTCAGCCGTGAGACACTTCTGGATGCACAGAAGCATCCGGAGCAGTACAAACATCTGGTTGTACGTGTAGCTGGATACAGCGCACTGTTTACGACATTGTCCAAGTCACTGCAGGATGATATCATCCGCAGAACGGAGCAGGGATTTTAAGAATAAGAAGGAGACAGCATGGAAGAATATCTGAAGACCAAAGGAAGAATCTTCGATATCCAGCGGTATTCCATCCATGATGGGAATGGAATTCGAACCATTGTGTTCCTAAAGGGCTGCGTGCTCAGATGCCGCTGGTGCTGTAATCCGGAATCACAGCACTACGAGATCGAGACAATGATGGTACAGGGAGAACCGAAAGTGATCGGTGAGGACACTACGGTTGCAGAAGTAATGAAGACGGTAGAAAAAGATCGTACTTATTATAGAAGAACCGGAGGCGGACTTACACTTTCCGGAGGCGAAAGCCTTTGCCAGCCGAAGTTCGCGAGAGACCTTCTGCGAGCAGCGAAAGAGTCAGGAATCACAACTGCGATGGAAAGTATGGGATGCGCACCATACAGTACAATCGAAGAGATTCTTCCATATTTAGACCAGTATCTGTTGGATATCAAACATATGAATCCGGAGAAACATAAAGAATTTACAGGACGCTCGAATGAACTGATGTTAGAGAACGCAAAGAAGATTGCAGATTCTCATATGACAGAGTTGAGTATCCGTGTTCCAGTTATTCCGGGATTCAATGATACAGAGCTGGAGATTCGTGATATTGCCGCATATGTCCGTAAGCTTGGCAATGTGAGAAGAATGCATCTTCTTCCTTACCACAGACTGGGACAGGACAAATATGACGGACTGAACCGCCCATACCTGATGGGGGATGTAAAACCACCGACAAATGAAAAGATGGAACGACTTCTGAAAGTAGCAGAAGAAGTTTCCGGTGTAGAGTGCCGGATCGGTGGTTAAAAATAAAAAACACAATCAGATAATCTGCACGAAGTCGAAAACAGAGAAAATAGTGAAAATAATCACAAGAAACAACAAAAACAACGGCTGTTCAAATTGACTAATGTGGGATTGTGTGGTAAAATAAGTTAAGAAACAACACAAAACAAAAGTTTTGACACGATTCCAAGGAGGAGAAAAAATGCAAAACGAATACGAAATCAAAAAAGAAATGTGTGAAATCGGAAGAAGAGTTTACAACCGTGGAATGGTTGCAGCTAATGACGGAAACTTTTCTGTAAAACTGAACGACCATGAGTTCCTGTGTACACCAACAGGTGTCAGCAAAGGATTCATGACACCAGAGTACATCTGTAAAGTAGATGAGAATGGTAATGTTCTTCAGGCAAATAAAGGATTCAGACCATCTTCAGAAATTAAGATGCACATGCGTGTGTACAGAGAGAGACCAGACGTTCAGTCTGTAGTACATGCTCATCCACTGTACGCTACAACATTCGCTATCGCTGGTATTCCGCTTACACAGCCAATCATGCCAGAAGCGGTTATCGCTCTTGGATGTGTTCCGATCGCTAAATACGGTACACCTTCTACAATGGAGATTCCGGACGCTATCGAGCCATACCTTCAGCACTTTGATGCAGTTCTTCTTGAGAACCACGGAGCACTTGCTTACTCAGACAGCCTTCTGAGCGCATACCACAAGATGGAGTCTCTTGAGTTCTACGCACGTCTGTTATGGCAGTCCATGCAGGTTGGCGGACCTCAGGAACTGAACGATGAGCAGGTTCAGAGACTGTACGAACTGAGAAGACAGATGGGACTTCCAGGAAAACACCCGGCAAACCTTTGCCCGAACGCTAAAGCTGGTAAGCCAAGCTGCCATTCATGCGGTGGAAACTGTGGCGGATCTTCAGCAGCAGCTCCAGAAGGAACAGATGCTGATCTTGTAGCTTCTATCACAAAGAAAGTTATGGAACAGCTGGGAATGTAATCTGACAGATTAGTAAAGGAGCAATGCTATGAATGAGCAGGAAATTACCAGTGCAGTTCAGGCTGTGCTGGATCAGATGAAGGAAGCAGCTCCACAACATACACACAAACATGTCTGTAAATGCAAAAAGCATCAGATGACATTGAAGCTTGCCAATGCCTTGATTGAAAAAGTTAAGGCAGAAGCGGCACGTGTGGGCGTGAATGCGGTTGTAGCAGTTTCCGACAAGGCAGGCAGACCTGTAGCCGTCCAGTGTATGGATGACGCCTACATAGCAAGCTTTGACATTGCGTTAAATAAGACATATACTTCCGCGAGCCTTAAGATGTCCACAGCAGAGTTAAGTCAGTTGAGTCAGCCGGGACAGCCGTTATACGGAATTCAGTTTACGAATGACGGTAAGATCGTGATCTTCGGGGGTGGAGAGGTACTCGAAGCTGATGGCAAGATCGTCGGTGCACTCGGAGTCAGCGGTGGAACTGCTGAGCAGGACACAGCAATCGCAGCTTACGGAAAACAAGTCTTCAAGGAGGTATTAGAGTGTCTATAAATGAACAGATGGTTCAGGACATCGTACAGGACGTTCTTGCAAAGATGCAGATCGCTTCTGATGTACAGGGAGACCGCGGTGTATTCAAGGATATGAACGAGGCCATTGAGGCAGCGAAAGCGTCCCAGAAGATCGTGGCTAAGATGTCACTGGATCACAGAGAGAAAGTTATCTCCAACATCCGTAAAAAGATCATGGAGAATGCAGAAATCCTGGCCCGTATGGGAGTTCAGGAGACTGGCATGGGAAATGTCGGACATAAAATTTTAAAACACCAGCTGGTAGCTGAGAAGACTCCGGGAACAGAGGATATCACTACACAGGCATGGTCAGGAGACAGAGGTCTTACATTGATCGAGATGGGACCGTTCGGAGTAATCGGAGCGATTACACCTTGTACAAACCCAAGTGAGACAGTTCTCTGTAACACAATCGGAATGTTCGCAGGTGGAAATACAGTAGTATTCAACCCACATCCGGCAGCAATCAAAACATCAATCTATGCAGTTAATCTTCTGAACGAAGCATCTGTTGAGGCTGGTGGACCGGACAACATTGCTTGTACAGTAGAGCATCCGACACTTGAGACAAGTAACATCATGATGAAACATCCTGCAATTCAGCTGATCGCTGCAACAGGAGGTCCGGGAGTTGTTACAGCAGTTCTTTCTTCAGGAAGAAGAGGAATCGGAGCTGGAGCAGGTAACCCACCGGCACTCGTTGATGAGACAGCAGATATCCGTAAGGCAGCTGAGGACATTGTAAACGGATGTACATTTGATAACAACCTTCCGTGTATCGCAGAAAAAGAGATTGTTGCAGTTGATTCTATCGCTGATGAACTGATGCACTACATGGTAAATGAGCAGGGATGCTACCTGGCTTCCAAGGAAGAGCAGGATGCACTGACAAATGTAGTTCTTGCAGGCGGAAAGCTGAACAGAAAATGTGTTGGACGTGATGCAAAGACACTGCTTGGAATGATCGGAGTTACAGTTCCGGACAATATCAGATGTATTACATTTGAAGGACCAAAGGAACATCCGCTGATCGCAACAGAGCTTATGATGCCAATTCTTGGTGTAGTAAGAGCGAAAGATTTCGACGATGCTGTAGAGCAGGCTGTATGGCTTGAGCATGGCAACAGACATTCCGCTCACATTCACTCCAAGAATGTAGATCGTATTACAAAATATGCAAAAGCAATTGACACAGCAATTCTTGTTAAGAACGGACCATCCTATGCGGCACTTGGATTCGGAGGCGAAGGCTTCTGTACATTTACAATTGCCAGCAGAACTGGTGAAGGACTTACAAGCGCAAGCAGCTTCACAAAGAGAAGACGTTGCGTAATGACAGACAGCTTATGTATAAGATAACGGAGGTATAGACAATGGAAATGAATTCTGCTAATGTAGAAGCTGTTGTAAAACAGGTACTTGAGAGCATGCTGGAAAAGAAAGTTCCAGAAGCAGCTCCGGCACAGAAAGCAGCAGGAAATGAAATTCCAAAGACAGCTCATGTAGCTATGCTTACAGCACTTGAGCATTTTGAGATCAAAGAGTATCCGATGCCGGAAGTTGGTGACGGAGATATTCTTGTTAAAGTTGAAGGATGTGGTGTTTGTGGAACAGACGCTCACGAATTCAAGAGAGACCCATTCAGCCTTATTCCTGTAGTACTCGGACATGAGGGAACAGGTGAGATCGTTAAGATGGGTAAAAACGTTAAAGTTGACAGCGCTGGAAAAGCTCTGAATCTTGGAGATAAAGTTGTTACATGTATGATCTTCAAGGATGATCCGGAGATCACAATGTACGACCTCAACAAACAGAACGTAGGCGGAGCTGATGTATACGGACTTCTTCCAGACGATGATGTTCATCTGAATGGATGGTTCTCAGATTACATCCTGATCCGTGAGGGATCTACAGTATTCAACGTAAGTGATCTGGATCTGAAATCCCGTGTACTGATCGAGCCATGTGCAGTACTTGTACATGCAGTAGAAAGAGCTAAGACAACAGGAATCTTAAGATTCAACAGCAGAGTTGTTGTTCAGGGATGTGGACCAATCGGACTGATCTGTATCGCAGTTCTTCGTACAATGGGTATTGAGAATATCGTAGCTGTAGACGGAGAGCAGAAGAGACTTGACTTTGCTAAGAGAATGGGAGCTGAGAAGTCAGTTAACTTCAAAGATTTCCAGGGAATCGATGCACTTGCACAGGGAGTAAAAGATGCATTCGGCGGACATGCTGCTGACTTCGCATTCCAGTGTACAGGATCACCGATCGCTCATGCAAACATTTACAAATTCATCCGCAATGGTGGTGGACTTTGTGAGCTTGGATTCTTTATCAATGGTGGAGATGCAACAATCAACCCACACTTCGATCTTTGCTCAAAAGAGATCACACTGGTTGGCTCATGGGTATACACTCTGAGAGATTATGCAACTACATTTGATTTCCTTAAGAGAGCAAAAGCAATCGGACTTCCGATGGATGATCTGATCACACACGAGTTCCCGCTCGAGCAGATCAATGAGGCTCACCAGACAAACCTGGCTATGAAAGGTCTTAAGATTGCAATCATCAACAAATAAGGTGAGAGAGTATGGAAGCAGTAGGTATGCTGGAAGTATTTGGACTTGCAACAGCATTTGCAGCGGCTGACGCCGGATGTAAAGCAGGAAATGTAAGACTGGCGAATGCAGACGAGTTGCCTGTACCGTTGATCGTAATGGTCAAGTTCCGCGGACAGGTTGCAGATGTGGAGGCAGCACTTGAGGCTGCTACAGCGAAAGCAGAGTCAATGACAGGAATTGTCACAAAGTATAAGATCTCAAGACCGACTGAGGACACTGAGAAGATGCTTAAGCTTAACGCATTTGATAAAGGAACACCACATAAAGTAACAGACGAAGAAGTCGAAGAAATTTAGGAGGATATTACAATGGCAATGGCACAGCTTGCATTAGGAATGGTAGAAACAAGAGGACTTACAGCAGCAATCGAGGCTGCAGATGCAATGACAAAAGCAGCAGAGGTTACACTTGTAGGAACAGAGAAAATCGGATCCGGACTTGTAACAGTTATGGTTCGTGGAGATGTTGGAGCTGTTAAAGCAGCAGTTGAGACAGGTGCTGACGCAGCTGGAAGACTTGGAGAACTCGTAGCTACACACGTAATCCCAAGACCACACAACGACGTTGAGAAGATCCTTCCTACAGTATAGTTTGAAGTCAAACAGCTAGAAAAGGAGCAGTCTCATGGGAAAAGCGTATGGATTCTTTGAAATCCCAAGCGTTACGGCAGCAGTGGTAGCCGTGGATATCATGTGCAAGACTGCTGATGTGCAGTTCGTTACATGGGAGAAAAAACTGGGTGGAAGACTTGTCACGATCATAATTCGTGGTGATGTATCCGCAGTTGCGCAGGCCATTGAAGCTGCCGAGCAGAATGGAATCAAAAAACCAGTGAGCACAGTAGTGATCCCAAGTCCTCACGAGGAGATCTTGAGAATCATTAACACAAGTGTAAACAAGGTTGTATAGGAGGCAGCTACAGATGGCAGACGAAAAAGAAAAGAAAACAACAACAGCCAAAGCGCCAGCCAAAACTGTACGCAGAGTAAAAAAGACGGCGCAAAAGGTAGAAACGGTTCAGAAGAAACCGGAAGTTCAGAAGGAGGAACGCAGAATGTCACAGGAAGCATTAGGAATGGTTGAAACAAGAGGACTTGTAGCATCTATCGAGGCAGCAGATTCAATGTTAAAGGCTGCTAACGTAGCACTCGTTGGAACAGAGAAGATCGGATCCGGTCTTGTAACAGTTATGGTTCGTGGAGACGTTGGAGCAGTTAAATCAGCAGTTGAGTCTGGAGCAGAGTCAGCAGGAAGACTTGGAGAGCTTGTAGCTACACATGTAATCCCAAGACCACATACAGATGTTGAGAAGATTCTTCCACAGATCAAATAATAGTCAAAGGTAAATAAAACCGGTACTTTCAGGGGATTAAGCGCCGGGCGCTGATCCCCTGAGAGTGCTTAAATAAGTAAGTGGAGCAATCCACTTTGCGAGGAGACACAAATATGGATAACAGTAATGTGGAATTAATTATAAAAATGGTTCTCGAAGCAGTAGAGAAAAAGAATGCTGCTCAGTCTGGAGAAGGTTTTCTCGTTCCAATCGGAGTGTCCGCAAGACATATCCATCTCACACAGGAGCATGTCGAGATTCTGTTTGGAGAAGGCTACCATCTTACAAAGTTCAAAGAACTTATGGGTGGACAGTTTGCATCAAACGAAAAGGTTACAATTGTTGGTCTTAAATTAAGAGCAATCGAGAATGTAAGAGTTCTTGGACCAGTCAGAAAGAATACTCAGGTAGAGATTTCTGCAACAGATGCAATCAGCCTCGGTGTAAAAGCACCAATCAGAGAATCAGGAAATATTGCAGGAAGCGCACCAATCGCGATCATCGGACCAAAAGGTGCAGTGTATCTGAACGAGGGATGCATTGTTGCGAAGAGACATATTCACATGGCTCCGAAAGATGCGATGGCAGCAGGAGTTCATGATGGTGATATCGTATCTGTAAAAGCAGATAATGAGAGAGGAACCATCTTTAACAACGTACAGATCCGTGTAGATGACAGCTTTACACTTGAGATGCACATCGATACAGATGAAGCAAATGCAGCGCAGATTAAGAGCGGGGATACCGTGAGGATTGTATCATGTTAATGGGAAAAGTTGTTGGCAGTGTTGTATCAACACGCAAGAATGAAAACTTAGTCGGAAATAAATTCATGATTGTAGAAGTGGCAGATCATATGCGTCAGGGAGCAAAACAGATCATTGCAATCGATAAGATCGGCGCAGGAATCGGCGAATACGTTCTGGTTGTACAGGGAAGTGCTGCGAGAATCGGAAGTGGTATGCCGGAAGCACCGATCGATGCTGCAATCGTTGGAATTATTGACGAAGGATTAGGACTGGAGTAGTGAAATTATGGATATGAAAGAATTAAGCAGCATATTGCAGCAGAACGGTATCGTTGGTGCTGGTGGTGCAGGCTTTCCTACATATGCTAAATTAGATGAACGTGCAGAGACAATCATTCTGAACTGTGCAGAGTGTGAGCCACTGCTTCGACTTCACAGACAGCTCCTTGAGAAATATGCAAAGGAGATCATTGATACATTTCATATGATCGGCGAGACAGTCGGTGCGAAAGAAGTCATCATTGGTATTAAGAAAGCTTACACAGCAACGATCGAAGCTGTAAAGGCCGTTATGGGACAGTATCCGGAAGTAAGACTTGGACTGTTGGATGAAGTATATCCGGCAGGTGATGAGGTTGTTCTTATTTATGAGACAACAGGTAAAGTTGTAAGACCGGGCGGACTTCCAATCGAAAGCGGCGTAGCTGTATTCAACGTAGAGACAGTTTACAATGTATACAGAGCACTGAATGAGAAGACACCCGTTGAGGACAAGCTTGTATCAGTAGTAGCTGAGGTAGAGCACCCGATCACAGTTCGTGTTCCAATCGGAACACCACTGGAAGAGGTAGTAGCTCTTGCCGGCGGTGTAACTACAAAAGATGCAGTTTACTTCGTTGGTGGACCTATGATGGGTAATATCGGAACAGGAGCGCAGCCTGTTACAAAGACAACAAATGCAATCCTTGTTCTTCCGAAAGACCATCACATCATTCAGAAGAAATTAAAGAAAAACTCAATCGATATGAAGAGAGCAGCAGCTTGCTGTTGCCAGTGTACAATGTGTACAGACTTATGTCCAAGACATCTGTTAGGACATCCGATTGAGCCAAATAAATTTATGCTTGCAGCAACATGCAAGGATGTACAGGAGCCGAACATCTTCATCAATACGTTGTTCTGCTCATCCTGCGGACTTTGTGAGATGTATTCCTGTTTCCAGGGACTTTCACCAAGAAGTCTTATGGCAGAGTACAAGGGAGGTCTTCGTGCAAACGGAATCCGTCCTCCGAAAGTAGAAGCAAAACCTGTAGGACCGGAAAGAGAATACAGAAAAGTTCCGATGGAGAGACTTATGGCGCGTCTTGATCTTACGAGATATAACCGTGAAGCACCGCTTGATGAATCAGCAGTGCCGGTTAAGACAGTACGTATTCTGTTAAGTCAGCATATTGGAGCACCTGCTTCTGCAATTGTGAAAGCAGGCGACATGGTAACTAAAGGACAGATGATTGCTGAACCAGGAAAGGGATTAAGCGTTGGAATCCACGCATCCGTGAATGGTTTAGTTACAGAAGTAAATGAGAAATATATTGTCATAGAATCTCAGGAAGGACGTGCAGGCAATGAGTAAGGCTATTGGAATGGTAGAATATAAGACTGTTTCAGCAGGTATTACCGCAGCTGATGCTATGGTAAAGACTTCTGAAGTCAGCATAATCGAAGCACAGACAGTATGTCCGGGCAAATATATCGCGATCATTACAGGTGACTTAAGTGCCGTTAAAGCAGCAGTGGATAATGCAAAAGAGATGCATGGTCTTCACCTGATCGACAGTTTTGTGCTCGGTAATCCGCACGAGTCCATCTTCCCGGCAATCTACGGTGCTGCACATATTGAAGACGTATCCGCTCTTGGTATTATGGAGACATACGATGCATCTTCAATTATTGTAGCTGCTGATGAGGCTGCGAAGACGGCTATCGTTGATTTGATCGAGCTTCGTATCGCACGTGGTATGTGCGGAAAATCCTACATGCTGCTCACTGGTGAAGTGGCTGCTGTAGAAGCTGCAATCGAAAAAGCTAAGGAAGCAATCAAAGATAGAGGAATGTTCCTTGACTCTTCCGTTATTGCTCATCCGGATGCTCAGATTCGCGACGCAATCTTATAATGAACTCTGCTTTAATGTCTGAGGGAATTATAGTTCAATACCAGTAACATTATATTGGACTTAGGACAGGAGGCAGTTAGATGCTTGCGATAGAGAGAAGAAATGAAATATTAGAAAAACTGCAGAACGACAGAAGAGTTGTAGTAAGCGAACTGAGTCAGATTTACGAGGTTTCCGAGGAGACAATCCGAAGAGACCTCGATAAACTGGTTCAGGACGGTTTCGCCATAAAAAGCTATGGCGGTGCCGTGATCAATGAAAATGTGAATATCGAGCTTCCGTTCAACATCAGAAAGAATCGCAATATTGTTGGTAAACAGCATATTGCGGAACTGGTGAGTGAACAGATCAAAGATGGGGACAGCATCATGCTTGATGCAAGTTCTACAGCAGTGTATGTTGCAAAGACGCTTCTCGAACAGGGAAAGAAGAATCTTACCGTGCTCACAAACTCTGTGGAGATTATCATAGAGCTTTTTGGGGCGCAGGATTGGAAGGTTCTCTCTACCGGAGGAGAGTCAAGAGAAGGATCCTTTGCACTGGTAGGTTATCAGACAGACCGGATGCTTCGATCTTATCATGTAGATAAGGCAATTATCTCTGCAAAGGGAATCGATATGAACGCTGGACTTACAGATTCAGATGATCTGCATGCGAATAATAAGCGAACAATGTTGACAAGAGCAAAAGAAAAAATTCTTGCTGTAGACAGCAGTAAGTTCGATCAAGTAGCATTTGCTGAGATAGGATCATTAGACCAGATTACAACTGTGATCACAGATGCGAAGCCGGAGACAAGATGGCTTCAGCATTTTGAAAAGATTGGTGTAAAATGTATCTATCCAAAGTAAGGAAGGGCAGTTATGAAAAGCTTTCAGATTAAAACTAGAGTAAATTTTGGAGATAATGCGCTGGATCGACTGGCAGAAGTGCCATATAAGAAGATCCTGATCGTTACAGACCCATTTATGGCGAAAAGCAAAAATCTGAACCTGATTCTCGATCCAATCAAAAAAGCAGGTAAGGAATATGATATCTTTCAGGATATTGTTCCGGATCCACCGATTGAGAAGATCAGTCTCGGTGTTAAGAAGATGCTTGAATATAAGCCGGATGCAATTGTTGCAGTTGGTGGCGGATCAGCAATTGACTCCTCCAAGTCAATCCGTGAATTTGCACTTCGCGTAGATCATTACGCAGAGGTAGGGCTGATTGCAATTCCAACAACAAGCGGTACAGGATCAGAGGTAACTTCATTTGCCGTTGTATCAGACCCGGCAGAGCAGAGAAAATATCCACTTGTATCCTGGGAATTGACACCGGACGAGGCAATCCTCGATGCAGAACTTGTAAAGAGTGTGCCAGCGGCGATTACAGCAGATACAGGAATGGACGTATTTACACACGCACTTGAAGCATGTGTAAGTACAGAGAGAAGCGATTTCTCAACAGCACTTGCAGAGAAATCAATTGAGTTGGTTGGAGTATTTCTTCTCAGAGCATATCTGGATGGAAATGATACTCATGCACGTCAGAAGATGCATTCTGCATCCTGTCTGGCAGGATTGGCATTCAACTCAGCATCTCTCGGACTGAACCATGGTATGGCTCATCAGTTAGGTGCAAAGTTCCACATCCCACACGGACGTGCGAACGCAATGCTTCTTCCACATATCATTGAATTCAACAGTGATATCAATAAACATAGTAAGAGTCAGAAAGAATATCTTCCGGCTGTTAAGCGTTATGCAACCGTAGCTCAGATCCTTGGACTGAGCAGCTACAATGAGATTATGACAGTCAGATCACTTGTAAACTGGGTACAGTTTATGTTAAAAGAGATGGATATTCCGCTGTCAATCTCTCAGATGGGTACAATCTCAGAGGAAGAGTACTTCAATGCAATCGACAGTATGGCAGATGCCGCACTCGAGGATGGATGTACAGCAACAAACCCGAGAGTACCAAATAAGGAAGATGTTATTGAAATCTACAAGAAATTGTGGAAATAATAAGCATAAAAAAGAAGCTGCAATGTGTACAGCTTCTTTTTTTATGCTTATTTATGGCAAAATTGCCGGAATTCTTATCTGAACTTCCGTACCTTCTCCTTTTGCACTGGAAAAACTTAATCCATAGCGCTCGCCGTATAAAATCTGTAATCTGCGATGTGTATTATAAACAGCAATGTTTGTACCTTTACTCTGCGGATTATGTAGTGTACCATCTAGGAACTTAGATAGGATATCCGGATCAATACCAACTCCGTCATCTGAGAGAAGAAGTACAATATCTTCATCTTCCATCCAACCAGTAAGAACGATAGATCCGGTCTTTTCTTCCTTTTCCATAATTCCGTGTATAATACTGTTTTCAGCAAGCGGCTGAAAAATCAGCTTCGGAATTGAATATTCCATAAGATAATCAGGAATATCCATAATAAAATCAATGCTATTATTAAAACGCATATTTTGAAGTTCAATATAGATTGATACATGTTCTGCTTCATCTGCAATCGTTGTAAGTTCCTGCTTCCGACTAAGTGTCAGACGATAGAAACGTGATAAACGGCGAACCACCTCAGTTACTTCATCTGATTTTCCCTGCTGAGCAAGCCAATTGATCATATCCATTGTGTTATAGAGAAAATGTGGATTAATCTGCGATTGAAGAGAATCAAATTCAGCAATACGAAGATTCTCAGCAGCTTTAGCCTGATCATCCATAAGCTGTTGGATTTTACGAGACATATAGTTGTAAGTATCGATCAGTTCACCAATCTCATCCTGACTGTCTGCATCTTTGAGTTCAACAGGTGGTTCAAAACGAACTTTTGCCATCTGGTTAACAACAAGTGACAAGCGTCTGGTCATTGAATGGGATAGACCTGAAGCAATAACAAATGCAATCAAAAGAAAAGCAATATAAATTAACAAAAAGTTACAGATGATACGTGTACTTTTTTTCATGATTGGATCCACAGGCATGACAGCTACCATATACCAGTCCGTGTTCTTGATTCGATAGAATCCGGCATATACTTTTTGTTCAAGTACTGTTTTTGTGATGAAATTGTTCGAAGACATGATGTTTTCTCGTATTTCATCACTTGAAAAGGGGTACGTTCCATATAAGAACGAATTGGAAGTAGCAACCAGATTATCTCTTGAATTCACCAGATAGGCAACATTTTCAGTACTCGTAATATTATCCTGTAGAAGCTTAGTGAAGTAACTGTCAGAGAAATAAGTCACGATATAGCAAGGGATATATTCGCCATTATTATTGATTGAGTCTCTTGTAACATAAGCAAGATTACCATAGTTTTCAATTTCATAATGTCCAAGATAAAAGGAAGGACATAATAAGTTTGCTATGGCTGGAGAACCTTGAAAGATTCCATACCAGTGAGTACTTCTGATATTATCCAATGGCTGCAGAGTAGAGTACTTTCGTCCAGCTGTAAAGGGAAGTTCACTTTCATCTAAGTCGACATAAATTCGTACTGCCGAGATAGATTCCATAGAGCTGAACTTTAGAACATCTTGTCTGAATTGTTCTGCTTCCGTACCGTAGGAGAGTCCTTTAAGATCATCAAGATACTCTCCGGAAGTCAGCTCCTTGTAAAATTCGCTGTTGCGAAGTGAACGATGAACGTCAATAATCTCCTTGACAGCATCTTCTACAAGTGGAGCAGTTTCAGCAGCACGTTCCTGTTCACTACGAATGGTATTTGAGACAATCATGTCATACAGACTTGTGTAGAAAAACACTCCGATGACCAGCATTGGAATTAGTACAATAATCAGATGAGAAAAAGTCAGCTTTTGCTGGATTTTGAGATTTTTGTAATATTCTTTTATTTTTTTCCATAGAAAGCACATTTTTGAATCTCCTTATATCTATCCCAACATTTTATCGCGGTATTGCGAAGGTGTGAGACCGGTGAATTTCTTAAAACTTTTCCCAAAATAATTTCCGTTATTATATCCAACTTTTTCTGAAATATCTGTGATTGCATAACGTTTATCCTGAAGCAGCTGCATCGCACGTTCCATACGATATTCCGTGATGTAATGATTTAATGTCTGTCCTGTCTGTGTTTTGAAATAGGTGCAGATATAGGGAGCAGACAGAAAAACGTGATCACCAATTTCTTTAATGGAAAGGTGCTCTTCAGAATAATGCTTGCTGATATAATCTTTAATTATAAAAATAGTAGAGTCTTCCTGGCTTGCACCTTCAATAGACTGAAAAAGCTCTTCTGTCCTGGTGCAGAGCAGCTGATGCATTTCATCAAAGGAGAAACATTCTTCCAGGTATTGGAGGATACTTTCCTGTCCGGTAGATTCTGAGGTAAGCTTTAATTTCTGCCGACAAGTAGTCAGAGAAGAGAAAAGCCGGAAGTAGGTATCCTTTACTTGATTTGGAAGTAGTTTTGTATTATTAAAATATACCTGATACAAGTTATCAAGAAAATCTCGCGTATCTTCCTGGTTATTATCTACCAGCAATGTGAGAAATTGATCGGTAGATCCGGATGATACTGTTGGGGTAGAAGCATCTGATTCCAGTTTTTTCTGATCTAAAACGCTGTTCACAGCAGTGAAAAAGCTGCTTTGAAGCAGAATGACAGCACTTGTATAAGATTGGTAAACCTTTGTGATTCCGCGTACAGTCTCACCACGGGAAATATAAAAATCACTGAACGGAGAGAACATTTCTTTTAAATTATTTTCAATGGAAGAAAACACCGTATCAGATGGAATCTTTTCTCCCCATATATGAAACACATAATGCACATTATGTAAACGAACCGCAAGCGATTTTAGATGATAATGTTCAAGTATGTCTTGAAAACGATCAAACGGTTCTTTTAAAAGGGCAGCGTTAAAATCTCCGGAGCGTAATTTTACAATAAAAGAGGTAAAATATGTCTGCGGTGTAATATGTATGGAAAGTTTATCTGCCAGTTTTTCGATTTCTTCCTGCTTTTTATTATATGGACGAGTCAGCAATTGGGCAAGAAGGGAAGAAGTTTCCTTGGATTGAAGCTTCATGGAACTTCTTGTCTGTAATCGTGTCTGGTGTTCGTTAATTGCATCCTGGACAGAATCCTTTACCTCCTGAAGATCCAGCGGCTTTTCTACATATGTAATAGCTTTCAGGCGGATTGCAGCCTTTAAATATTCTTTATCAGAATATCCGCTCATAAAAATCAGGCTTGTATCAGGAAGGATCTCTTTGATCTTCTCTGCAAATTCAATCCCGGAAAGTCTCGGCATACGAATATCAGATAGAATAATATCCGGTTTTGATGTGCACGCTGTATTGTAGGCTTCCATTCCATCAGAAGCTTCAAATACCTGATCAATACCAAGTGATTTCCAGTCAATGGAAGTGACCAGTCCGTTTCTTGTAAGTATTTCATCGTCTGCAATTAATAATTTCATCAAAAAATCCTCCGAAACAGTTTCATCTAATAAGGTGATAATCAAATAATTAACCTGTGAATAGTTACATTGTAACAAATAAAATATAAAATTCAACAAAAAACCGCATATAAAACACCTAAAATTCAACAGAAAGCAAAGACAAAAAGAAATTACCCGAAATCGAAAGATTTTGCGATATAAAAAAAATAATACCAATGCTAGACTTAAGTCAGAAAGAAAAAGGGAGGGATAAGCGGTGTCCGATTACATTTTGGAATTAAAAGGTATCACAAAGATTTTCCCAGGTGTCAAAGCATTGAACAACGTACAATTCCAACTCAAGAAGGGCGAGGTTCATGCTCTAATGGGAGAGAATGGTGCAGGAAAATCCACGTTTATCAAAGTCATAACCGGAGTACATAAAGCAGAAGAAGGGGAAATGTTCCTTGAAGGAAAGAAAGTAGACTTCAAAGGACCAAAGGATGCACAGGCAGCAGGAATCGCTGCAGTATATCAGCATCCGACATCCTATCCGGATTTAACAGTTGCAGAGAATATCTTCATGGGACATGAGATTGTAAAGAATGGAATGATCCAGTGGAGAGAGATGAACAAACAGGCAACAGCATTACTTGAACAGTTAGATGCAGATTTCAAATCTACAGATGAAATGGGAGCATTAAGTGTTGCTCAGCAGCAGATGGTTGAGATTGCAAAAGCTCTTTCAACAAACGCAAAAATCATTATTCTTGATGAGCCAACAGCAGCATTAACAAAGAATGAGTCAGAAAAACTTTACAAAATTGTAGATAAGCTGAAAGAAAATCAGGTATCCATTATCTTTATTTCTCATAGATTTGAAGATATGTATCGTCTGGCAACAAGAGTAACTGTTTTCAGAGATTCCCAGTATATCGGATCTTATGATGTAGATGGAATTACAAATGCAGATCTGATCAAAGCGATGGTTGGTCGTGAGATCAGTGATCTGTTCCCGAAGCCGGATGTACAGCTTGGGGATGAGGTGCTCAGAGTAGAGAAACTTTCCAGAACGGGATTTTACAAAGATGTTTCATTCAGTGTAAGAGCAGGTGAGATCGTTGGTCTGACAGGACTTGTTGGAGCAGGAAGAACAGAAGTTGTAGAAAGTGTATGTGGAATCACAAAACCAGATTCTGGAAAAGTATATCTGGAAGGAAAACCGGTACATATTAAGAAACCTATCGATGCCATGAAGAAAGGTATCATCCTTCTTCCGGAGGACAGACAGAAACAGGGTCTGATTATGAGCTGGGGACTAGGACAGAATGTAACACTTCCGACAATGGGTAAATATGCAAAATGCGGATTTAACGATAATAAGAAAGAACGTGATCTTGCAAAACAGCTTCTTGAAGAAGTTGATACAAAGGCCGTTACAATTTTTGACCCGGCATCCTCACTTTCCGGTGGTAACCAGCAGAAAGTAGTAGTTGCCAAAGCGCTTAGCCAGGAGACGAAAGTAGTCATCATGGATGAGCCGACAAAGGGTGTTGACGTAGGAGCGAAGGCAGAGATTTACCAGATTATGGGAAATCTTGCAAAGCAGGGATATGGAATTGTCCTGATCTCTTCAGAAATGCCGGAGATTCTTGGAATGAGTGACAGAATTGTTATTATGTGTAATGGAAAAGTCACAGGTGAACTGAACAAAGACGAAGCAACTCAGGAAGGTATCCTCGAGCTTGCAATGGAAAAATCAAAGTAAGGAGGAAGAGGGAAAGATGAATGAGAAAAAATCAATTTTGAAAAAAATCACAGCTTCCCGAGAAGCCAGCCTGCTGATTGTCCTGATTGTTCTTTGTATCGCAATCACAGCAAAGAGCCCTTCTTTCATGACAGCGAAGTCGATCTCAGATATGTTGAAGAACAATGCAGTTATCATGATCATGGCATTGGGAATGCTTGGAGTTTTACTTGTAGGAGGAATCGATATCTCTGTTGCATCTACACTTTCATTTTCAGGAATGACAGTCGGAATGCTGATGAAAAACGGAGTTGTTACAAGCACACCGCTTCTGTTCCTTATTGCAGTTGCAGTGGGAGCAGCCTGTGGACTTGTAATCGGTTTAGTAATTGCTTACGGTAAAGTAATCCCAATCATTGCAACAATGGGATTTATGTATATCTATAGAGGTATGGCTTACCTGATCAGTAATAGTGAATGGGCAAGTGCTGAGAACCTTGGAACATTTAAGAACTTTGCATTAGGAAAAACATTTGGTTTGAACAATGTTATTTGGGTTACGATCATCTGCTATGTAATCTTCTTCATTGTGATGAAGTGGACAAAAGTCGGAAGAATGGTTTATGCAGTAGGAAGTAACAGAGAAGCAGCAGCTATTTCAGGTATTAACACAAAGAAGATCGACCTTCTGGTTTATACAGTAATGGGAATCCTTGCAGGACTTTGCGGAGCACTTGCAGTATCCGTATATGCATCAGCTCAGCCGAATATGCTTTATGGAAAAGAGATGGATGTTATCGCAGCGTGTGTAATCGGTGGTGTAAGCATGTCAGGTGGACGTGGAACAGTATCCGGAGCACTTCTTGGATCCTTAATCCTTGCAATCATTGCAAAAGCACTTCCGCTTGTCGGAATTGAATCAATCGCCCAGAACACAGTAAAGGGTATTATCATTATGGTTGTAGTTATCCTCAATGTAGTAACACAGAGAGCAATGGATAAGAGCAATCTGAAAGGAAGGGAGATGTAATCATGGCAGGAAAATCTGGTAGAAATATATCAAATGTCCCAGAAAAATCACTGAAGAAAAATATACTGAGTTGGGAAGGAATGCTGGTTGTAGTATTCGTACTGATCGTGATCTTCTGCAGATCAATCTCACCGAACTTTCATGTAACAAACGTACTTAGAGAGATGCCAAAATATCTGGCAGAAGGATTTATCATGCTGGCTATGGCCTATGTACTGATCCTTGGAGAAATCGATATTTCCGTCGGAGCAATCGTATGTCTCTCATCAACCTGGACCTGTATGGTATGTAACAAGGGACTTCCGTTTGGGGCAGTTATTCTTGTATGTCTCTTAGTCGGAACTGTATGTGGACTGATCAATGGACTGGTTCTTACAAAATTTACAGAATTACCACCAATGATCGTTACGCTGGCAACACAGATCATCTTCCGAGGTATCGCGGAGATTTCACTTGGAAGCGGCGGATCAATCTCTCTGACAGAGACAGACGGATTCCGTGCAATCGCAGGAAAAGTTGGAGTTGTTCCTTATATCTTCTTCCTGTTTGCAATCCTTGCAGTAATCTTTGCAGTTGTTCTTGCGAAGACAACATTCGGAAGATCAGTATATGCAATCGGATCGAACAGCACAGCAGCTTATTTCGCAGGAATTCCGGTACAGAGAATCCGCCTGATCATCTACACAGCACTTGGATTCATGTCTGGCCTTGCAGCTTTATTCCTGACATCTGTACTGTATGGAGCAAATACAACAACAGGTAATGGATTTGAGATGGATGCAATCGCAATGGCAGTATTCGGGGGAATCTCCACATCAGGAGGTAAAGGAAGACTGGTCGGCGGAATCATCGCAGCATTTGTTATCATTAGTTTGAGAATCGGTCTTGGACAGATTAATATGAATCCACAGCTTATTCTTGTAATCCTTGGAGCGCTGCTTATTCTGGCAGTATTGCTTCCGAACATTGCAGGAGAACTGAAATTAAAGAAAAAAGCAGCATCAGCGAAATAAGATGCAATAGTAGCATAGAAGATGTTAATATAGAAAAGATATTAATAAGATACTGGACGTGCCGGGAAGAGACACGTTTTGTATAAATGGCAGGAAAGCAGTTAAAAAACAGACTTTCCTGCAAAGAGAAAATTTCCTAAAAGTGGAGGACAAAAGTATGAAGAGAAAAATGATCAGCGCATTACTTTGTGCAACAATGGTAGCCTCAATGGCAGCAGGATGTGGAAGCGGTGGAAATGACACATCTAATAATGGCGGAGACAAAAGCGATTCCGGAAAGAAAGTGTATGCAATTGTAACAAAATCAGCAGGAAACCCTTACAATGAGAAAGAGGCAGAAGGATTCCAGAAAATCATTGAAGCAGAAGGTGGAGAATGTATCGTAAAACATCCAGAATCTGCAACAGCTGATGCACAGGTATCTGTTATACAGTCTCTGATCTCACAGGGAGTTGATTCTATTGCAATCGCAGGAAATGATGAGAATGCTCTTCAAGCAGCACTTGAGGAAGCTATGGATGCAGGAATCAAGGTTTGCGGATTTGACTCAAAGGTAAATTCTGACAGCCGTATGACATTTGTAAACCAGGCTGGTACAAAAGAAATCGGACAGACTCTGATGGATGCAGTTTATGACATCACAGGTGGAGAAGGACAGTGGGCAATCCTGTCTGCTACATCACAGGCAACAAACCAGAATGCATGGATCGATGCTATGAAGAAAGTTATGGAATCCGATGACAAATACTCCAAACTTGAGCTCGTTGAAGTAGCATATGGTGATGATGAACCACAGAAATCAACAGATCAGACACAGGCTCTTCTTTCAAAATATCCAAATCTGAAACTGATCTGTGCTCCTACAACAGTAGGTATCAACGCAGCAGCAAAAGTTCTTCAGGATGAGAAGTCTTCAGTAAAACTGACAGGACTTGGACTTCCTTCCGAGATGGCAGAATACATTGGCGATGATGATGCACATTCTTGCCCTTACATGTATCTGTGGAACCCAATCGATGTAGGACGCCTTGCAGCTTATACATCAATCGCACTTGTTAACGGAGATATCACAGGAGCTGAAGGAGATTCCTTCACAGCTGGAGATATGGGTGACTACGAAGTAGTAGATGCAGGAGATGATGGAACAGAGATCATTCTTGGAGCACCATTCAAGTTTGATTCATCCAACATCGCAGAGTGGAAAGATGTGTACTAAAATATGGTAAGAAAAGGATTTAAAATGAAATTATATCCTGGCATGGAAGCAGAGTATGAAAAAAGACATAACGAGCTTTGGCCGGAAATGCAGGATATGATTCATGAATATGGCGGAAAGAACTATACAATCTTTCTGGATAAAGAAACACTTGTCCTGTACGGATACATTGAAGTAGAAGATCTGGCAAAATGGGATGAAAGTGCAGACACAGCGATCAATCGTAAATGGTGGGATTTCATGGCAGATATCATGGAGACCAATCCGGACAACAGCCCGGTAGCGATTGACCTGCATGAGGTATTTCATTTAGATTAATACTTATAACTGAATATCAAAATATCATATGTAAGAGGATGTTCTTCTGTAGTCGGTAAAGCTACGGAAGAATGTTCTCTTTTTACAGTATACTAATTGAGTGTTATCTGAAAGAATTCTTGTATATACTATATCAAATACCTGGGAAATGGACAGGGAGCGCGAAATGAAATTACCTATTTATATAGAAGCAGCAATGGGAGTTTTTCTGGTTGTGATTCTGGCAATGGCAGGAAGAAACGGAATGATTCCTCAGAACCAGAAAAATAATGTTATGAAACAGTCAGAAGTAGAACAGAAATCAGATTATGACATGCAAAATGAAAAGGAAGCAGTTGCGGAAGAGGCAACAGATTCGATAGAAGAAGTTGCACAGACTGACAGCATAGCAATAACAGCACAGATGTGTTCTCCGGCCGGACAGTATCCGGTCATGGGGGAGAGTGTTGTTACGGTGGATGAACTTGCAGATTATTTCAATCAATCGGGATACGAATATCCGTCGGAAGAACTGGCAAAAGGTGGAGCAGATACCATAGAAACATTCTGCCAGATCTACTGTGAAGAAGCAGAGGCAGAAGACATCCGGGCAGAGGTTGCATTTACCCAGGCAATGAAAGAGACCGGCTTTCTTCAGTTTGGTGGAGATGTAAGTATTGAACAGTTTAATTTTGCCGGAATAGGAACAACCGGTGGAGGAGTGCCGGGGAATTCTTATCCGGATGTCAGAACAGGAGTGCGGGCACAGATCCAGCATCTGAAGGCCTATGCGACAGATGAACCGCTGAATCAGACTTGCGTGGATAACCGTTATGAATATGTGAAAAAAGCTTCCGCACCTTATGTACAATGGCTGGGACAGAAAGAGAACCCGGAAGGAGCCGGTTGGGCGACAGGAGAGAACTACGGGTATGATATTGCAGGGATGTTGCAACATTTACTTTTAAAAGAGCAAGGTTAAGAAGATATGGCTGGACTTCCGGCGGTGGTTATGATATTTTAAGATTTCTTAAAGAAAGGGAAATCCCTTGACAAATCAGCCTTTGACAGCTATAGTAGTAACAGTTAAAAAGTATTTAACAACTATGTAAAGATACAGGTGTTGAAGAAGAGGAGTACATCATTACTTCCCACAGAGAGAACCGTTCAGATTGCTAAGAGGATCTGGCTGTGAGACGGTTTGGAAAAAGGATGATGGAAGGTAGCTTCGGAGCCGGAATTCTGAAAGGTCGAAGAGGTTGGATAGGAGTTCCCGGAGTCGTTCACGTTACAGAACGAAGAGATGTATATGTAAAGAACAAGGTTAATACAAACAGTAACAAGTTCTTACATATATAAATAAGGTGGTACCGCGAGATTTTCGCCCTTTACGTGAAGTAGAGGGCGTTTTCTAGTTATAGAAGAAAGAGATATCCACTTTTAAAACAATGAGATTGTGGAAAACAACTACAAAATTAACATAATATGTGGAAAAAGGAGAACAATCATGAGCAAAGAACTCGCAAAGACTTACGATCCGAAACAGATCGAAGAGAAACTCTATGAGAGATGGTGTGAGAACAAGTATTTTCATGCTGAAGTAGACAGAAGTAAGAAACCATTTACAACAGTAATGCCGCCTCCGAATATTACAGGAAAGCTGCATATGGGACATGCACTTGATAATACACTGCAGGATATTCTGATCCGTTACAAGAGAATGGAAGGATATAACGCACTGTGGATTCCGGGAACAGACCATGCAGCAATCTCTACAGAGGTTAAGGTTACAAATCAGCTCAAAGAAGAGGGAATCGACAAGAAAGAACTCGGACGTGAGGGATTCCTTGAGAGAACATGGCAGTGGAAAGAAGAATATGCAGGAACAATCGAGAACCAGCTGAAGAAGCTTGGTATTTCCTGCGACTGGGACAGAGAGCGTTTCACAATGGACGAGGGATGTTCCAAAGCTGTAGAAGAAGTATTCATCAACTTATACAACAAGGGATATATTTACAAAGGTTCCAGAATCATCAACTGGTGTCCGAAATGTAAGACATCTCTGTCAGACGCAGAGGTAGAGCATGAGGATCAGGACGGAAACTTCTGGCATATTAAGTACCCGATTGCCGGAACAGACCGTTTCCTTGAGATTGCAACAACACGTCCGGAGACACTGCTTGGAGATACAGCGATCGCCGTTCATCCGGATGATGAGAGATACAAAGATATCGTAGGAAAGATGGCAATCCTTCCGCTTGTAAATCGTGAGATTCCGATTGTTGCAGACTATTATGTAGACAAAGAATTCGGAACAGGTGCTGTTAAGATCACACCGGCACATGACCCGAATGACTTCGAAGTAGGAAAGCGTCACAACCTTCCGGAAATCAATATCATGAACGATGATGCAACAATTAACGAGAAGGGCGGAAAATACGCAGGAATGGATCGTTACGAGGCGAGAAAAGCAATCGTAGCTGATCTTGATGAGCAGGGATACCTTGTAAAGGTTGTTCCTCACATGCATGCAGTAGGAACACATGACCGTTGTGGTACAACCGTTGAGCCGCTGATCAAACAGCAGTGGTTTGTAAAGATGGATGAGCTTGCAAAACCGGCGATCAACGCACTGAAGACTGGTGAACTTCGTTTCGTACCGGAGCGTTTTGACAAGATTTACCTTCACTGGCTTGAGAACATCAAAGACTGGTGTATCTCCCGTCAGATCTGGTGGGGACACAGAATTCCGGCTTATTACTGTGATGAGTGCGGTGAATTTGTAGTTGCGAAAGAAGCGCCGGAGAAATGCCCACACTGTGGATGTACACATTTCACACAGGATGAGGATACACTGGATACATGGTTCTCTTCCGCACTGTGGCCGTTCTCCACACTTGGATGGCCGGAGAAGACAGAAGACCTTGATTACTTCTATCCGACAGATGTTCTTGTAACTGGATATGATATCATCTTCTTCTGGGTAATCCGTATGGTATTCTCAGGATATGAGCATACAGGAAAAGCTCCGTTTAACACAGTACTGATCCACGGTCTTGTAAGAGACTCTCAGGGACGTAAGATGAGTAAGTCTCTTGGAAATGGTATCGATCCGCTTGAGATCATCGACAAGTACGGTGCAGATGCCCTGAGACTGACACTGATCACAGGAAATGCACCAGGTAACGATATGCGTTTCTACAACGAGCGCGTTGAGGCAAGCCGTAATTTTGCAAACAAAGTATGGAATGCATCAAGATTTATCATGATGAACATGGAGAAGAACGTTGTAGAAGAACCGGAAGACTTCATGCTGAAACCAGCAGACAGATGGATCATTTCCAAGGTAAACAGTCTGACAAAAGAAATGACAGAGAACATGGATAAGTTCGAACTCGGTATCGCAGTTCAGAAAGTGCATGACTTTATCTGGGATGAGTTCTGTGACTGGTATGTAGAGATCGCAAAATATCGTATCTACCATGCGGAGGAAGATTCACAGTCCGCAAACTGTGCTCTGTGGGTACTTAAGACAGTTCTTGGACAGGCACTTAAGCTCCTTCATCCATTTATGCCATTTATTACAGAAGAGATCTACGGAGCACTTGTACCGGAGGAAGAGTCACTGATGATGTCAAGCTGGCCGGTATACAGAGAAGATTGGGAATTCCCATATGCTACAGAAGTTATGGAGCATGTAAAAGCAATCACACGCGGAATCAGAAATATGCGTGCTGAGATGAATGTTCCGAATAACAAACGTACAAAGGTTTATATTATCAGCAGTGATTCAAAACTGCTTACAGCACTTGAAGTATTCAAGGAATCTGTAAAACCGTTGATGCTGGCAAACGATATTATTCTTCACTATGAGAAGAAAGATGTTGCTGATGATGCAGTATCTATCGTTGTTCCGGGAGCAACAGTGTACCTGCCGCTGGAAGACCTTGTAGACTTCGAGCAGGAGAGAGAAAGACTGAAGAAAGAGGAAGAGAGACTCAACAGCGAGATAAAGAGAGCACAGGGAATGCTTGCAAATGAAAGATTCACAAGCAAAGCACCTGCAGATAAAGTTCAGGCTGAGCGTGATAAACTTGAGAAATATACAAAGATGCTTGAGCAGGTAAAAGAGAGAATCGATAGTCTCAGATAACTGTGGGGGGAGAAAAGCTGCGAAAAAGCAGGAAACTGTAAACAGCAGTTTAGACACAGTATCAGGTATTAGACGGCAAAAAGTCGCACGGCAGAAAGGAACTAAGATCCCATGCCGTGCATTTTGCCTATAAGAAAGAGGTTATAGATGAAGCGGATTCATATTAAAAAACCAGATATCAAAGGATTTTTTACAAAGGTCAAAAATCTGAAACCGGAAGATATCAAGAGACACTATCAGGAGAAAAAAGCAAGACGCCAGAGAATCCTGGAACAGAGAAGAAACAGTAAATTTGCGAAAAAGATGCAGCCGGTTTATAAGTGGATGAACAGATTTTCACTCGTCTTTCATTATCTGCTGGCCTGTGTTTTAAATTTTTTGATCGAGGTGATCTCAAGGCATTCCTTTTTTGAAGCATGGAGCTACATGACAGGAACACCGCTCGTGTTTCTGTTTAACGCATTTTTAATTTTTGCAACATTTATGATTGTTTATCTGTTCCGCAGACGAGTGTTTGTCAGAATTCTTCTCAGTGTATTCTGGCTGTTTCTGGGAGCATGTAACGGATATCTGCTCCTGAAGCGAGTGACACCGTTCAATGCACAGGACTTGAAAGTTCTGTCAGATGCCTTGGAACTGACAAGCAATTACTTTAATGGCTTTGAGATCGTGATGCTTACCGTTGGAATCGCAGCTGTTGTTTTGTGGGTGATTTCCATGTGGCGCCGCGGTGGGCAGTATACTGGAAAGATGCACCGCATTATTGCGGTGATCGCTGTTGTGGCATCCGGATTTGCCTATGTAGGACTTACTGATGTTGCAATCGACAAGCGAGTGATCTCAAATTATTTTGGAAATATCGCATTTGCTTATGAAGACTATGGATTCCCATATTGCTTCGCAGCAAGCTTATTTAATACTGGAATCAATCAGCCGGCCGGTTACAGTGAAGAGACGATGGCAGAGATCAACAAGGATGGATGTCTTAACGTGAGTGAGACAAGCCGTTCAAAAGAGGAACTGCCGAATATCATGTTTGTCCAGCTGGAATCTTATTTTGATCCGACAGAGGTAGAATGGCTGAGATTTTCCGAGGATCCGATCCCAAATCTCAGAAAGCTTTATGCTGACTATTCTTCCGGATATTTTAAAGTTCCATCTGTCGGAGCAGGTACAGCGAATACAGAGTTCGAGGTGCTTACCGGAATGAATATGCGTTTCTTCGGACCGGGAGAGTATCCATACAAGACTTATGTGAAGACGACACCTCTTGAGAGTGCGGCAAGTGCGCTTTCATCCCTTGGATATGGTGCAGAGGCACTTCACAACAACGGCGGTAATTTCTACAGTCGTGCCAAAGTATACAACAATATGGGATTCGACCATTATACAAGTAAGGAATTCATGAATATCTTAAAGACGACTCCGAAGGGATGGGCGACAGACGATATTCTTGTTCCGAACATCATGGAGTCTTTGGACACAACAGACGGAACAGACTTTGTATGTACGATCAGTGTGCAGGGACATGGAGATTATCCGACAGAGCCGACCTTGGAAAATCCGGAGATCAATGTAACCGGAGTGGAAGATGAAGGCAAGAGAAATGCATGGGAGTACTATGTAAATGAAGTCCATGAGATGGACAAATTCGTTGGACAGCTGATCGATGCAATCGAGCAGAGAGGGGAACCGACAGTGCTCGTATTCTACGGTGACCATCTCCCGACACTTGGTCTGGAAGCAAAAGACCTGAAAGGAAAATATCTGTACAATACGAATTATGTTATCTGGGACAATATTGGACTGGAAAAGAAAGATGGGAATATCGCTGCTTACCAGATTATGGCAGAAGTTTTTGATCGTTTGGATATTCATACAGGAACTATTTTCAATTACCATCAGCAGAGAAGACAGACAAAGAATTATCTTGCTGATCTGGAATTACTCCAGTATGATATCATGTACGGAAAACAGTATGTATACAAGGACAGTGGAGCTCCAATCACAGAAGGACATATGGTCATGGGGGTAAAGGATGCGACGATCACCAGTGTTGTGGAACAGCTGAAAGGAACTTATAGCATTTACGGAGAGAACTTTACAAAACAAAGTAAGGTTTATATCAACGGAGAGAAGCAGACAACAAAATTCCTGAACAATACAAGACTGGATCTGAAAGAGTCAGAAATCAAAGATGGCGATCAGATCATGGTTGCGCAGTGCGGTTCAAGCAATACAATCTTCCGTACATCGAAGACTTATGAATATACAGGAGGCCAGCTTGTAGAAGTGACAGACCAGGATACGGATGTTGAGAATGGAAGACAGGCCTTTATAGAACAAAAGGAAGAAAAGAAAAAATGACCTATAAGGAAATCGTAACCTATATAGAAGAAATTCCGAGATTTACAAGAAAGCACTCTCTGGCTCATACCAGAGAGATGCTTCTGTTTTTGGGAAATCCGCAGAATGGAAAGAAGATCATTCATGTAGCGGGAACGAATGGAAAAGGTTCTGTATGCGCTTATCTGGATGCGATGCTCAGGGCAGAAGGAAAAAGCACCGGATTGTTTACTTCACCGCATCTGGTGAAAATGAATGAACGGATTGTTCTGAACGGAAAGCAGATCAGTGATGAGGATTTCTGCGAAGTATTTGAAGAGACCATGCAGGCTGTCCGCAAGATGCAGGATGCAGGATTGGAGCATCCGACATTTTTCGAATTCTTATTTGCAATGGCGATGAAAGCTTATGACAGAGCAGGAATGGAATACATTGTCCTTGAGACAGGACTTGGAGGTCGGCTGGATGCAACAAGTTCTGTAGAACCGGTCGCCTGCGTGATCACATCGATCGGACTGGATCATATGGAATATCTTGGTGATACAGTGGAACAGATTGCGGGAGAGAAAGCAGGAATCATCCGGCCGGAAGTTCCGGTGTTCTTTGCACAGACAGCACCGGGAAGTGATTCTGTAATTGAAAAAACAGCAGAAAAAGAAGGCTGTTTCTGTAAAAAAATAGGGAAAGATGCGTACGAAATTCTTGGAATTGAAGATAAACATATTGCATTTTCCTGCGCAAGTGCTTATTATGGAACTACCACGTGGAAATTAAATAATATTGGAACCTATCAGCCGGGGAATGCACTGCTTGCGATGGAAGTGATGCGTTATCTTTTCAAAGAAAACGGTCATCTACAAGAGTGGAGAACAGCACTTGCCAGGGTGAAATGGGCAGGAAGAATGGAAGAGATTCTTCCAAAAGTATACGTTGACGGAGCACATAATGTAAGTGCCATTCAGGCATTTGCAAGAAGTGTTCCGAAGAATCCAGATGGAAATATTATTTTATTTTCGGCGGTAAAAGATAAAGAATATGAAGAAATGATTTCGTATCTATGTAAACATGCTGATGCGGAAGAATATGTAGTAACATTGATCGACGGAGATCGTGCGACAGACGCACACATTCTGGGTGAACTGTTCCGGAAATATACAGAACAGCCGGTGACTGTGATTGAATCTGTCAAAGAGGCAATGCAGTATGTATTGCGGATTCAGGGGAGAAGAACGGTATATTGTCTCGGGTCTCTTTACCTGACAGGAATGATCAAAGAGATTATACAGGAATCTTTAAGCGGATGTGGGGAGGTTTGATTGCAGATGCTTAATTATGAAGAAGAACTCAAAAAATTCAAGCCAAGTCTCGAAGTGGACCAGATTGAGGAAGCTGTTTACAAGGAAGATCTGACAGATATGCAGGATATCGTAAAAGAGGTTATGGCAAAGAAAGAAAAAACGGTGAGAAGATAGAAAGATAGTGGTGGGTATAAATGGATTACACAAAGAAGATCATGTATCAGTCAAATTCCTGGTACAATGATGGACTGCGCAAAGCCCAGGTGAGAGATATGTCCGGGGCAATTGTTTCCTTGCAGCAGAGCCTGCAGTATAACAGGGAGAATATTGCGGCGCGGAATCTTTTAGGTCTTGTGTATTATGGCATAGGGGAAGTTTCAGAAGCTCTTGTGGAGTGGATCATCAGTAAGAATCTGTGCCCAAGAGACAATATTGCAGATTATTATATTAAAAATGTACAGAAATCAGCGAATGAATTAGAATCACTGAATCAGGCAATTAAGAAGTTTAACCAGTGTCTGGTTTACTGTCAGCAGAACGGGGAAGATCTTGCGATCATCCAGTTGAAACAGGTGATCGCGTCTCATCCGACATTTTTGAAGGCGTATCAGCTTCTGGCTCTGATCTATATACAGATGAATCAGAATACAAAGGCAAGACAGATTCTTATAGAAGCAAAGAAATTAGATACAACAAATGAACTGACACTGACCTATTTGCAAGAAGTTACAAAACAGCGTGGCAGATATGGGAAGAATGCAGAGAGAAGTTTCCGGAAACCAAAAAGTGCGACAGTAGAATACAGTCTTGGAAATGAGACGATCATTCAGCCGAAACGTTCTAAGATCCGGGATATGGCACAGCAGCTTGCATTTGCCAATATATTGATCGGAATGGTTCTTGGTGCTGCTTTGATCTGGTTTCTTGTTGCTCCGGCGGTGAATCAGAACCGCTCGGAGAAGTTAAATAATCAGATGCGTGCATACAGTGAACAAATCAACACACTGGAAGCACAGGTGAGTGCCCAGACAAGAACACTGGATCAGTATCGAACAGCCGGAGACGAGGCACAGAAAGCAGTTGATCAGGCAAAGGCAACATCTGACAGCTATGAGAAACTGCTTCAGGTTTCAAGTCAGAGCCGTTCCGGAGAATATAGTTATACGGATATGGCAGACGCGCTGCTTGAGATTACTAGAGATTCTCTTGGAGACAGTGGAAAAGAGATGTATGATACACTTTCTGATTCTATTTTCCCAACAGCATGCAGGAGAAGATATGCAGCCGGTGTAGATTCACTGGAATCAGAGGACTATGATCAGGCGATTGAGTACCTGACAAAGGTTGTGAAGATGGACGAAAGTTATAATGATGGACAGGCTATTTATCGTCTGGCACAGGCTTATCAGGGAAAAGGTGATACAGAGAATGCAAAGACCTGGTATCAGAAGATGGTAGATACTTATAATAATTCCAGATATATTGAGGATGCGAAAAAGCAGCTTGCAATTCTGAATGGAGATGCCAGTGCAGATACAAGTGCAGATAGTAGTTCAGTATCAGAGGACTCTGAAAATTCCGATAACTCCGACAACTCTCAGGATGGCGGGGATAATGGAGATTACGATAATTCTGACAATACAGAGGATAACGAATAAGATTACGAAGGAAAAGGATATGCGAAGAAGCATATCCTTTTTTAGTGTACGGATTCAGGTAATTAAACAGAAAATGAGAAAAGCAGGAGGCATGAAAATATATGAGATATCAGGTAGAGGAAAATTGTCTGACGATCTATCTTCCAAGAGAGGTAGACCATCATAATGCAGATGAAATCAGGAAAGAAGCGGATGCAGTGATCAGCAGAAATCATATCCGATATGTGATCTTTGACTTTGACAGGACAGATTTTATGGATAGTTCAGGAATTGGAATCATTATGGGGAGGTATAAGACCGTTAGTCTGATCGGAGGAGAAGTCTGGGCAGTACATACGAATGAAAGAATCCGGAAGATTCTTACATTTTCAGGAGCAACAAAGATTATGCAGATTTATGAGGGGGAAGCGTGATGGAGGCGAGTAATACACAGAATAATGAGATGGAGATCCGTTTTGACAGCAGATCAGAAAATGAGGGATTTGCCAGAGTATCGGTAGCATCCTTTTTGACACAACTTAATCCAACGGTGGAAGAAGTGGCAGATGTGAAGACTGCAGTGTCAGAAGCTGTAACGAATGCGATTATCCACGGATATGAACAGCGAGTAGAGACAGTAAGGATACACTGTAGTATAGAAAACCAGCTTTTTACAGTAGAAATATCGGACCGTGGGAAAGGTATTGCAAATGTAGAAAAAGCAATGGAACCGATGTTTACAACAAAACCGGAGGATGATCGGTCAGGAATGGGATTTTCTTTTATGGAAGCATTTATGGATAGTGTGGAAGTAGAGTCCAAGGTAGGGGAAGGAACCAGTGTAAAAATGACTAAAACAATAGGTAAAGGGAGCAGAATATGGACGACACAATCGCTTTAATCAGAAAGTCACATGACGGAGATAAAAAAGCGAGAGAAGAACTTGTCGAGAAAAATATAGGTCTTATCTGGTGCGTAGTAAAGCGATTTTACGGAAGAGGTGCAGAACCGGAAGACTTGTTTCAGATTGGAAGCATTGGACTGCTTAAGGCAATTGATAAATTTGATCTTTCTTATGAAGTACAGTTTTCAACCTATGCTGTTCCAATGATATCAGGAGAAATCCGGCGTTTTTTGAGAGATGACGGGATGATAAAAGTCAGCCGTTCATTGAGAGAGCTGTCCTATAAGAGTCTGCAGGCGAGAGAAAAGATGACCAGGATACTCGGGAGAGAACCGACATTGAAAGAATTATCAGAAGAGCTTCAGATAGATTGTGAGGAGATCGTCCAGGCAATGGAGTCGTCAGTGGAGGTAGAATCCATATATAAGCCGATCCATCAGAAGGAGGGAAGCGAGATTCTTCTGATGGATAAGCTGGAAGAAAAAGACAGGCAGGAAGAAAAGGTTCTTGATCGGATTGTATTAAAAGAAGTACTGGAAACACTTGAAGCGAAGGAACGGACGATCATTTATCTGAGATATTTTGCAGGAAAGACGCAGGCTGAGATAGGAAAGAAAATGGGAATGTCTCAGGTGCAGGTGTCAAGGACAGAAAAAAAGGTGCTGGAGCGGATGCGGAAAGAAATGAAGCGGTAGAGTTTACCATCTTTTCCAAAAAAACAATCCCGCTCCGATTCCCTTCCCTAATGCAACCATTACCACAAACACAGCGAGATACCGGACAATCCTTGCCCGTCTCATAAAAATGGGAAATACATTCAAAATTTCTGCAAGTGCCATTGCCCAGCAACCAACAAAAATCCCTCCGAAAAGTCCATAAATTGCAAGAAATATCATCTTTCCAGGAAGATTAACTTCAAAAATCTGAAACAGGTTTCCGAGGATCGCACCGGCTGCTACCATATCTTCATAAATTAAAATATGATTGCCGGTATGGGTACGATCTGCAAAATCTGAGATCACACCAAGTTCCACAATGAAAGAAAAGACACCGCCAGCTACTACCATTCCGGCGCTTAAACCAAGCAATGCCAGGAAAATTATCTGTAACAAGTTCATTTTCCGACCTCCAGTTCTTTCTTTTGCCGTGCTGCATTTTCCACCAGAGTTGTCTGGATATCATTTTCATAAAGACGCATTTGTATTTCCATCGGTGTAGGATCTACTGTAAAGCGTTTCTTACCAAAGTGATTAAAAAATATCAGAATCCCGATTGCAAGCCCTATGGAATACGTGACTTCCAGAACAGAAAAACCATCTGTCTTCTTTCCCATGATCAGTTCATAAATCTGACCAAATAGCTTCGTTACCCCAACATCATTATTGAATGCCATGATCGAGAAGGCAGATCCAAAGAAAATCACTGCGGATACCAGCACTACTTTTAAAATGTGCCAGAGAAGAGGTGGTGTTTTCTGGTTTTCATAAGTAACGATAATATCTGTTTCGCCCAGATTCTGAATCTCCAGCCGGGGATACTGTTCATGAATACAAGCAATGATTTTCAACACGGAAATTACATAGCGCTGTTCTTTTTCCTCCCGGATCTTCAAGATCCGCAAAGTTTTTACTTTCATCAGGATGGTCTTGTCTGAACACTCCATACTCAGGAGATCTCCTAACATGATGTTTTGCTTTGATACCTCAACATTCCTGTCTGCTTTGAGATAAAGAGTTGTTGATTCAGATGCCATGGACGATCACCTCCAGTTTCTTATTCGGTAACGAATATTTCACAAGATATCCCTCATCATTTTGCATTTTCTTCTGTCCATTCCAATAAAACAGACCAATAACAACTGCGCATAGTAAAAGGATTATTAAAGCAAACCATCTCTTTTTCGCTCTGTTTTTCATTTCATCAGACCTCCTGAAGTGTTTTTTTCTATTATTTGGTAACTGTTCAGAGCCAAGCAAAATTTCAAAAAACAGGTATAAAATGCTTGCATTTTTAAAACTGTTTTTGAAATTTTATTTGGCGGATACGCCACACCGACGAAATGCGTAGCATTTTGGAGGTTGGCTCTGAACAGTTACATTATTTGCAGCTTTAATAAAAATATACTTTTCGTTTTCATTATCTTGACAAGCAATAAATCCTGTACTAAAATGAATACATAAGCGAAACCGAAACGTTTCGGTTTTGAAAATAAGGAGGACGATACGATGCCATTAGTTACATCAGAAAAGATGCTTTTAGACGCAAAGAAGGATGGATACGCAGTAGGCGCATTCAATGTAGAGAATATGGAGATGGTTAAAGCAGTCATTGCTGCAGCGGAGGAGCTGAACGCACCGGTGATGCTTCAGACAACACCTTCTACTGTAAAGTACGGAACATTGGAGACATTTGCAGGAATCGTGAAAGCAGAAGCTGCGAAAACAAAGATCCCGGTATGCCTGCATCTAGATCACGGCAATAGCTTTGAACTTGCAGTTCAGGCAATGAAAGCTGGTTACACATCTGTTATGATCGACGGTTCCCACGAAGATTTTGAGAATAATATCGCAGTGACGAAGAAGGTTGTAGATGTAGCAAATGCATTTGGTATTCCGGTAGAAGCTGAACTTGGTAAAGTTGGCGGAAAGGAAGACGACCTTGAGGCTGATGCTGATACGAACACAGATCCGCAGGAAGCGAAAGAATTCGTAGAGCGCACCGGAGTTTCCTCTCTTGCAGTAGCGATTGGAACAGCGCACGGCTTTTATGTAGGAACCCCGGTTCTTGACAAGCCAAGAGTAAGCGCAATCAAAGAAGTTGTAGATGTTCCGCTCGTGCTTCATGGCGCTTCCGGACTGAGTGAAGAAGATGTAAGAGAATGTGTAGAGCGTGGAATGTGTAAAGTCAACTTTGCTACTGAGCTTCGTGTTGCATACACAGATGCCGTGAAGAAACTGCTTGAAGAGAAGCCGGAGACATTCGATCCGAAGAAACTCGGTGTTGTTGCGATGGAAGCTGTAAAAGAACAGGTGATCGCACGCATGAAGATGTGCGGATGTGATGGAAAAGCAAAATAAAACAAGTGATAGCTTACAAGATACAGAATAAGGAAATAAGTTTATGGGTGCAACGATGAAAGACATTGCCCGAGAGACAGGGCTCGGACTTGCAACAATTTCTTCTTATCTAAATGGAGGAAATGTGCGTGAGAAAAACAGAATCAAGATCGAAGAGGCAATTGAGAAGCTTCATTTTGAGGTAAATGAAGTTGCAAGAGGATTAAAGACAAACCGAACGAAGACCATCGGAATCATCTTACCCGAGTTGAACAACATTTTCTTTTCAGAGATCATTACAGCAGCGGAAGATTTATTAAGAAGTCATGGGTATGCGACGATGATCTGTGACTGCAGATCCGATGTGAAGCGAGAAGAAGAGGCAGCAGAATTCCTTCTTCACAGAAGAGTGGATGGCTTGATCATGATGCCAACCGGAGCAGAGAAGAAAGTATTTGATAGATTTAGAAAATCCGGAAGACCGGTTGTACTGATTGACCGAAGGATGGAGAACGGAGATTGCGACTGTGTTCTTGTAGACAATGAAGGAGCAGCGCAGAACGCAGTGAAACGGCTGATGAAAAAAGGGCATAAGAAGATTGGTATGATCACAGGACCGGATAATGTGTATACAGCAAGGGAACGTCAACGAGGATATGAGCTTGCGATACAAGAATCATCCAAAGCTAGATCAGCACAACAATCAGATTTAAAAGGCAAAACAGATAGAACAGATATAAAACTTCTGGCAGATGGTAACTACACGATTGCCGGCGGAGCGAAAGCGATGCGCAAGCTTTACGAAGACAATCCAGATATGACAGCAGTCTTTATCTCCAACTACGAGATGACAGTCGGAGCAATGATGGAGATCAATGACCTTGGTATCAAAGTTCCGGAACAGCTGTCTGTGATAGGATTTGATAACATGGATTTTGCAAGAGCTGTAGTACCAAGGTTGACAATCGTGACACAGCCAACGGAAGAGATTGGACAAGCGGCAGCAAATCTGTTATTGAGTCATCTCGAAGATAAGGATGAAACATCAGATAAAACATCAGACAAAATAGAAACAACAGAGACAATCTGGCTGAAAACCGGATTCGTAGAAGGAGAATCAGTGGCGGACATTTCATAAAGAGGAGGAGACCATGGGAGAATATTTATTAGGAATAGATATCGGAACCAGTGCCTGCAAGATTGCAGTCTTTGCAAAAGACGGAACCGTCAAGGCAACCGGAACCGGTGATTATCAGGTTTATTACCCACATCCTGGATGGGCAGAACAGAATCCGGAAGAATGGTGGGAAGCAGTTTGCGATGCAATCCCAAGGGTGCTCATAAAAGGAAATATTTCCCCGGAAGAGATTAAAGGAATCGGAATCGATGGGCAGAGCTGGTCTGCAATCGCAGTAGATAAAGACGGAAATGTACTTACGAATACCCCAATCTGGATGGACACAAGAGCCACAGATATCTGTGAAGAATTCAATGAAAAGATTGGGAAAGACAAGATCTTCGAGCTTTGCGGCAACTCTTTGCAGCCGTCTTATACAACTGCAAAGATTATCTGGTATCAGAGAAACCTGCCGGAAGTCTATGCAAAGACTTATAAGATCCTTCAATCCAACAGTTATATTGCATACAAACTGACCGGTGTGATGACACAGGATCTTTCTCAGGGATATGGCCTTCACTGTTTTGATATGAGAACAGGAACATGGAATGAAGAGATGTGTCAGGAATTTGGATTTTCTTCTGAGCTATTGCCGGAAATTCATGCCTGTCATGAAGTGATCGGTGAGGTAAATGAGAAAGCTGCGAAAGAAAGCGGACTGGCGGAAGGAACACCGGTCGTGGCCGGAGGACTCGATGCAGCATGTGGAACTCTCGGCGCAGGAGTGATCCACAGCGGAGAGACACAGGAACAAGGTGGACAGGCAGGTGGAATGAGTATCTGTACCGACCAGTATCGTGCCGATAAGCGGTTGATCCTTGGATTTCACGTCGTGCCGGATTGCTGGCTCTTACAAGGCGGAACAACCGGAGGCGGCGGAGTGATGCGCTGGCTTGAGCGGGAGTTCGGAGCGTACGAAAGAGAAGAAGGAAAACGTCAGGGAAAAAGCTCACTGGATTTATTTAATGAAGAGGCGGCAGCAGTAGCACCGGGAAGTGACGGAGTGGTCTTCCTCCCATATATGTCCGGTGAGAGAACTCCAATCTGGGATCCAAACGCAAAAGGTGTCTATTACGGATTAGATTTCAGTAAGACAAAAGGACACTTCATCCGTGCGGCAATGGAAGGAACAGCATATGCATTGAAGCATAACCTTGATGTTGCGGAAGAAGCCGGAGCGAAAGTAGAAGTCCTGCGTGCAATGGGCGGATCAGCAAACTCCTTGTTGTGGACACAGATCAAGTCTGACATCACAGGAAAACCAATTGTTGTTCCATCCTCTGACACAGCAACAACACTCGGTGCAGTGATCCTTGCCGGAGTCGGAATCGGAATGTACAAAGACTTTGACGAGGCGGTGAAGCTTACTGTTGAAGAGAAGCGTTCCCACGAACCGAATAATGAAAACAGAAAAGTTTATGATAGAAATTACGAAACATATATAGAGCTTTATAAACAATTAAAGGACACTATGGCGAAAAACCATGAATAAGAAATAAATTAACAAAAGACCAAAAAGGAGGATCTTGAAAATGAAAGCAGCAGTTGTATGCGCCAACGAAGACGTACAGTATCTTGATTACGAAGAACCGACACCGGGACCGGGCGAAGTTAAGGTCAAAGTAAAATGTTCTGGTATCTGCGGATCTGATATTCCACGAGTACTTCATAACGGAGTTCATTTCTATCCAATCGTACTTGGACATGAGTTCTCAGGAGATGTTGTAGAAGTAGGTGAAGGTGTAACAAAGGTTAAGGTTGGAGATCACGTATCCGGTGCACCGTTGAAACCATGTATGAAATGTGATGACTGTCAGAACGGAAACTTCTCTCTGTGCAAACATTACAGTTTTATTGGTTCCAGAGAGCAGGGATCCAATGCCGATTATGTAGTGATCCCAGAGCAAAATGCAGTTGTATATGATCCAGGCATTCCGTATGAACAGGCGGCTATGTTTGAGCCTGCAACTGTAGCGATCCACGGAGTGTTCCAAAATGATTATCAGGGCGGACAGTATGTTGCAGTACTCGGCGGCGGAACGATCGGAATGTTCACAATGCAGTGGTGCAAGATCTTCGGATCCAAGAAAGTTGTAGTTTTCGACATCAGTGATGAGAGACTTGAACTTGCGAAACGTCTTGGAGCTGACGAAGTTGTCAACACAACGAAAGAGAATTTCATGGAAGAGGCAATGGCGATCACAGGCGGCAAAGGATACGGATTTGTATTCGAGACAGCCGGACAGGTTCCGACCATGCATATGGCCTTTGAGCTTGCAGGAAACAAATCCCATGTATGCTTTATCGGAACACCACATGTGAATCTTGAGTTCACACCGGCAATGTGGGAGAACATGAATCGTAAAGAGTTCAAACTGACAGGATCCTGGATGTCCTACAGCGCACCGTTCCCGGGCAAAGAGTGGGAGCTGACAGCACATTACTTTGCAACAGGACAGCTGAAATTCGACAAAGGATTTATTTACAAAATGGTTCCGATGAGTCAGGCACAGGAAGCATTCCAGATGTTTAAGACACCGGGACTTGTACAGGGAAAAGTAATGCTTGTAAACGAAGATTAATCAGAGAGGGGGACAAGAGCTTTGATGTGTCAAAGCTCTGTACCGAATATGATACTTACAGTAACATTAAATGCAGCAATCGACAAAAGATATGTTGTGGAAGGCTATCAGGTCGGTGAAGTCAACCGTGTGAAAGAATGTGCGTACACGCCAGGTGGAAAAGGGTTAAATGTATCCAAGCCGGCATCTATCGCAGGAGCGGAAGTGGTCGCAACAGGATTTGTCGGAGGTCATGCAGGAAATTATATCGAAGACGCACTGAAACCATTTGGAATCAAGAGCGAATTCTATCATCTGGAAGAAGAGAGCCGATCCTGTATCAACATCTGGGATGAAGTCAATCACGTGCAGACAGAATTTCTTGAGCCGGGATTCACGGTATCTGAGGAAGAATTTAAGGGATTCGAAAAACATTTCACAGAGCTGGTGAAGAAAGCAGATGTTGTTGCTATGTCAGGAAGTGTTCCAAAAGGACTTGACGGAACAGCTTATCAGCGTCTTGTAAGAATCTGCAAAGAGGCAGGAAAGAAAGTCATCCTTGATACAAGTGGAAAACTGCTTGAGATGGGAATCGAGGCAAAGCCGACGATGATCAAGCCAAACATTGATGAAATCCGTATGTTGACAGGAAAAAGCTGCGACAACTTCCAGGATATGGTAGACGCGGCAAAACAGATTCATGCAGATGGAGTCGAGATCGTAGCAGTGTCACTCGGTGGAGACGGTTCCTTTGTCGTATGTGACGACGGAATCTTTCGCGCACGTGTGCCGAAGATCGATGCGGTAAACACAGTAGGATGCGGAGATTCCATGATCGCCGGGTTCGCTCTTGGACTTAGCGAAGGACTTTCGGTTGAAGAGACATTGAAGAAAGCAAGTGCAATCTCAGCGGCAGCAGCACTCAGAGAAGAAACAGGATTCTTCGTAAAAGAAGATATGGAAAAGATCTATCCACAGGTGGAGATTGAGAAGATCGGTTAGATTAGATAAAAGGAGAATTATCATGGGTGAATTTATTAATCCGGCAGATGTGCCAAAAGTAAAATTCTACACAGGTGATGAAGCACCATGTATCGGAATGGGAACATTTGGTTCCGACAGATTTACAGCAGATCAGATTGCTGAAGCAGTAGACGGAGCAATCAAAAGCGGATACCGCATGTTTGATTGTGCCGCATGCTACGGAAATGAACCGGAGATCGGTAAAGTGTTTAAAAATGCATTTGATGAGGGAATCGTAGAACGTAAAGATCTCTTTATCATGACAAAAGTATGGAACGATATGCACGAACATGTCGAAGAAGCTTGCAAGAAAAGTATTGCAGATCTCCAGTGTGATTATGTGGATATGTATTATATTCACTGGCCATTCCCGAATTACCATGCACCAAAATGCGATGTAGAGTCAAGAAATCCGGATTCTAAACCATTCAGTGTGGAAGAATTCATGAATACATACAGACAGTGTGAAAAACTCGTCGAAGACGGACTGACAAGATTCATCGGAATCTCTAATATGACGATTCCGAAACTCGAAGCAGTACTTCCATTGATGAAGATCAAACCGGTTGCCTGTGAACTCGAGATCCATCCTTGCTTCCAGCAACAAGAACTTTACGATTACCTCGTAGCACACGATATCCAGCCAGTAGGTTACATGCCAATCGGTTCTCCGATGAGACCGGAGAGAGATATGTGTCCGGAAGATGTAGCAGATCTGCAGACTCCGGTTATGCAGGAGATTGCGAAGGCTCATAACTGTCACCCGGCGATCATTGCACTGAAATGGGCAAGACAGAGAGGAGAGATTGCAATTCCGTTCTCACTTCACAATTATGTAAGCAACTTAAAAGCAATGACAGAAGATCCGCTGACAGAAGAAGAGATGGCGAAGATCGCAACACTAGAAAAAGGAAACCGCCTTGTAAAAGGACAGGTGTTCTTGTGGCATGGAGCAAAAGACTGGCATGATCTCTGGGATGAAGATGGAGAAATCGTGACATTGTAAAAAATGAGATAAAATGATGTTGAGAGATACAGTTCTTGTAGGAAGGTGAAACTTTTTACAGGGACTGTATTTTATATATTAGGAAAGTCCTTTCCTAATATATAAAATACGCTCCGCTTAGGATGCGCACTGCGGCGTACAAGGTAGGTGTCGCAAGCGGTCTACGTTTCCACTTCGGTCCTTGCTAAACAAGCGCCACTGGCGCTTAGCAACGCCGCAGGCGCAAGAATGTGCCGAGGCACATTCTTTGTTCTTTGAGTTGGCATACATTTAAAAGTTGAAATTATACTCCTAAAGGAGTATAGTAAAAACAAGATAAATTATCACGGTTACATTATACGTGGTCAGTGACTTAAAAAAGAATGAAGTAGAAAGAAGGTGTCCCTTTGTCAAAACAAATGAAAAGAAAAATCTATCATGGTTCATCCGAAATCATTAAGAAGCCTGAGTTTGGGTATGGAAAGCCATATAATGATTATGGACTTGGATTTTATTGTACAGAGCAGATTGATATGGCAAGAGAATGGGGCGTGTCCAAAGAGAAAGATGGGATTGCAAACTGCTATGAAATTGATTGCTCAGGATTGGAAATTCTGAATCTGAATGATGAAAAATACTGTATTTTACACTGGTTGTCGATTCTGTTGGAGAATAGAGAATTCGAAGTGTCATCAGCCCTTGCAGCAGAGGCGAAAGAATATATCCTCAAGAATTTTAAAATAGAGTATGAAGAATATGACGCGATTGTTGGTTACCGTGCGGACGACAGTTATTTTTCTTTTGCTCAGGATTTTATAAATGGATCTATTTCATATCGGCAATTAAATCGGGCAATGCATCTTGGAAAGCTGGGACAGCAGTTTGTATTGAAAAGCAAAAAGGCATTTCAGCAGATTGAATTTACCGGTTACGAATCAGCTGCAAGTAAAGAATGGTATAGGAAAAAGATGTTGAGAGACAGGTCTGCCAGAAGAGAATATTTTGATGTAGAACGGAATAAGAGACAAAAAGGAGATTTGTATATAATACAGATCATGGATGAGGAGATGAGATCAGATGATTTGCGCTTACGATAGAGTTTATTTGGAGTCCGCAAGAAGGAACCTTGCGAGAATGTTGGATTTTGCTGTATATGATATGTGCTATGATTTACAGCAGTTTTATCACTGGTTTTTGATGTCGGGAATAGCAGAGCAGTTTGGAAGCGGTGACTATAGATTCCTTGCCGGCATGTCTGGAGTAGAACTGGCCTATGAAGTACTGGATACATCACAGATCGCCTACGAGCGCCAGAAACCATGTTATTCCGCAGACCGCAGTGAAGAATATTGGACAGGCTGGGCATTAGCTTATTATCAGTGGGAGACATCCCTTACATTCAGGGAAATAGAAAAGTATATTCCAATCACAGAAGTCTGCGGTTTGTATTCACCGTACCATGAAATGGATATCCGTCAATTCTCTGATAAGATGAATGAATTATACATGAAAGCAAAGAAGGGAACAAGTCTGAAAATATTACGGAAATATGCAGGAATGAGCCAGAGAGAATTATCTGAATTATCCGGGGTTCCGTTAAGAACGATCCAACAATATGAGCAACAACAAAAGAATATTAACAAAGCCCAGGTAGAATATTTAGTGAGATTATCGAAGACGTTATGCTGTGAAATCACAGACTTATTAGAAAAGACAAAATAGTAAAAACAGAGTGAACAGTAACGAAAAAAGGATCGGATTTTCTGCGTGAAATAAAAAAGTTGACATGCACACATTTTTATGATAATATATCGCTCGTAACATTTTTGTAATAAATGTAATAAAAATGAAAATAATGCATAGTATTAATAAAGAATAGCAATTAAATAGTAAAAATTATGCAACAAAATTGTTAGGAGGGTATATGAAGTTTAATAAAAATAAAAGGATTTTTCTGGCGATGTATACAGCAATGATGAGTGCGGTCATGCTGACGGGATTTGCAAGTTCTACGGAAGCACAGGAGCATAGTGCTGTAGAATCAGAAGTGTCAACGGAGCCATCGGATCAGGAAGAAACTTTAGATGACACACAGTCTGCCGGGGATGTAGGTACTGACTGGTGTGTATCAAAGGAAGTGATCGATGTACAGTCAGGGATGATCGAGAATGTGAAGATCGCGGCAGTTGAAGCGAAGATTGCTTATGAAGCAAAGTTGGAAGAAGAGAGACGTGCGGCGGAAGAAGCAGAACGGATCGCCAGAGAGAAGGCAGAAGCAGAAGCGGCAGCAGCGGCACAGGCAGAAGCAGAGGCTGCACAGCAGGCAGAAAAAGAACTGCTGGCATCCCTGATCTTCTGTGAAGCGGGAAACCAGCCGTATGAAGGACAGGTTGCAGTTGGAGCGGTTGTGATGAACCGTATCAAGAGTTCCTCTTATCCGGATACGATGGAAGAAGTAATCTACCAGTCCGGTCAGTTCTCACCGGCAATGTCCGGATGGCTTGACCGCGTAAGAGCAAACCAGAGCTATACAGAGGCTGCGATGCAGGCAGCAGAAGATGCACTCGCAGGAAGCAATCCGATTGGAGATTGTCTGTATTTCAGTGTAGGCGGTTACGGAACACGGATCGGAGATCACTTATTTCATTAGAATGCCCCACTCACAACATCTGATCAAACAGAGTTGATCAGATACTGTGGAATCCTTTTCCGATAATCTCACTTGTATTAGAGATCAGAATAAACGCCTTTGGATCAGTAATCTTGATGAAATTACGCAGGCGGACAGCCTGGGTACGGTTGAGCGCAGTCAGGACGATCGCTTTGTCCTGACCGGAATAAGCACCCGTTGCGTGAAAGACGCTGGCACTGCGGTTCAGCTCATGAACGATGAAATCACAGATCGGTTCCGGGTCGTCACATACAACATTAAAATATTTGGACAGATTAAAGTTCTCGATAAAGGTGTCTACCATGAAAGAACGAATCGTAAGTCCGAGCAAAGAATATAATCCAGTTTTGATATCGAAGATAAAGAATCCGGCAATAGTGATCAACAGATCAGAAAGCATAAGAGCCGGTCCGATATTGAAGCTGGAATATTTTTTTAAAATCATAGCAATAATATCTGTACCGCCACTGGAACTGCCAATGTTGAACAAAATGGCAGAGCCAAGAGCAGGAAGTGCAATCGCAAAACAAAGCTCCAGCATCGGCTGGTCTGTCAAAGGAGCTTTCATCGGGCAGACGCGCTCCAGAAAAGAAAGCGTTACCGAGAGCAGAATACTGCAATAAGCTGTCTTAGCTGCGAATTTCTTACCAAGAACAATCATTCCGATCACCAGAAGCGTCATACTGGCAACAAAGTTGAAATCACCGGCTGTCATAAGTCCTGTCTTTGCAATAAGAACAGCAAGACCGGTGATACCGCCGAAGGTAAAGTTATTCGTGAACTTGAAAAAGTAGGTACCAATCGCCATGATCAGTGTGCTGACTGTCAGTAAAAGAAAATGCTTCCCCTTGTCTAACATAAATAAATTCCTCCCCAAAAGAAAAATGATAGCTTTTGTGTGCAACATCCAATCTAAAAATCTGTCACAAATGTTTGCACATATGATTGTAAGCGTTGAAAAGTGAAAAGTCAACGCATGAAGTTATTCCAAAAAGGAAATACTGAAATTAAGCAAAGTACGAAAAACAGTATACAAAAATAGAAAGAAAAGCAACGAAAAGGAGGTTTTGGAGTGTGGAACCAGAAGTTAGAAATAAGCTGGATCTTGCAATAGAAATCCGTGACGTTTATGCAAGAGAGATCCTTGATTTCGCCGGAAATCCGGCTATTGAAGTGGAAGTGCTGGCAGGAGGAGAAATCATAGGAAAAGCGTCTATGGCAGGGAAAAATTATAGTAAAAAAGAGCAGACAGAAAAACAGCAGGTGCACATCGAAGAAAAAATTGAACTGCTTAACAGTCAGATCGCACCGGAAATAATCGGTGAAAATGTATTTGAACAAAGAAAGATTGATACAATTCTGAAAGAAAACGGAAATGAACAGACATCCTTTGCAATATCACTTGCAGTGGCGCGAGCAGCAGCGGCTGCAGAAAAGATTCCGCTTTACAGGTATCTTGGAGGCGTACGTGCAGTACATCCAAGTATGCCGCAGTTGGTCAGAAAAGAAGAAATTGAGATAGAAAAGATAAAAGAAATTAAGGTAGACGAGAGTACGATTCTTACGAAACTGTTTGAAAGAATATTAGAAGAACAGAATGAAGGGAAGAAGCTGATTCTCAGTCAGGAAACAGCAGGAACAGAAGACAGCTTTCTGGTAGATCTTGCAGTTGCGGCGAATATTACGATGATTTTGGTTGAAAACAGAGAAAGCGCTTATTATACAGTACTGAACAATCGATTGTTACAACTGGAAGAGAAGATTGGTGGATGAGGAGACTTCAAGAAATCAGGGAGAAATAAATAATGGGAGCATAGCTCCCAATTGTTATTTATCGACTTTATTTTACACTCTCTAAATACATCTCTGTCAGTTCAACAGCATCTGCAATACACTGAGGACATGGGACAACTTTCCCCTTTCCAGAGACTCCCTTTAAGTCACGACAATAATAAGTTCCGTTCTTTTGACGGAATTTTTCTGCAAATTCCTTTGTTTTCTTATAGGTATCTGCTTTAGTAGATTTTCCATTTTCAAGATTTCCGATGCTGTTGTCCATTCCGATAACCATCATCATACCGGTTACAGCTCCGCACATGTCCATCATACCCATGCCAAATCCGAATCCCTCAGAGATTTTAAACATTGTTTCCTGGTCTACACCAAATTCCTCACAGAAAGAACAGGCTACAGCTTGTGCACAGTTATACCCTTTGCCATGTAGTTCTAATGCTTTTTCCACTTTTGTACTCATTTTTTTCTCCTTATGGTTAGAAATTCCCAACTTATTTTTTGATTTCAAATTGCTTTTATTATAACGCTCTTTTCTATTTATGACAATTGGTATTACGGATTTTGAAAGAATTTGAAAGAATGAAATCAAAGGAAGAATATGATATTATGAAAATAAAAAAACGGAATTTATAGAGAAAAGCACCTGTCAAAGAAGCTTTACGTAACTGTATATTTTAAATGTATAAAGGGAGGCGAATGAAGTGAAAATTGTTCGAGGAATAGATTTTATAGAAGGAAGCAGAGAAGAAGAATTACCCAATTTTGAATCAAATTTTCCGTATATCGCTTCTCGTGTAGAATTAAATCAATATGCAGAAGATAGTATTCCATGGCATTGGCATAAAAGCGTAGAAGTGTTTTATGTAGAGCAAGGAAAGATAGAATACCGTACGCCTAACGGACATTATATTTTTCCACAAGGCTCAGGAGGCATGGTTAATTCTAATGTTCTTCATACAACGAAGCCACAAGAAAACAATACGGTACAGCTAATTCATATTTTTGACCCATCATTTATTGGCGGTGAAACAGGAAATATAATTGTGAAAAAATATATTATGCCAATTATCACATCTGGAGAATTGGATATGATTCCATTATATTCTAATAATTTGGAACAAAAAGAAATATTAGATCTTATAAGGAATGCATTTAATTTATCAGAAAAGGAATTTGGATATGAACTAAAACTGCGTGAGCGATTAACTGAAATTTGGCTATCACTTTTCAAAATGTCATTTTCTGTGATTGAAAAAAAGAAAACTAGTACGAGAGCGAACGACAGAATAAAATTGATGATGGTTTATGTTCATGAAAATTTTGCAGATAAAATTACTGTTTCTGATCTTGCAAAAGTTGGCTACATAAGTGAGAGAGACTGTTTTCGAGTTTTTCAAGAGTGTCTTCACATGACGCCGATAGAATATATTACAAACTATCGGCTGCAAAAAGCCTGCTATATGTTAGTACATAGCAAAGATACTATTTCTGCAATCAGTCAGGAGTGCGGATTAGGAAGCAGTAGCTTTTTCGGAAAGACTTTTCGAGAACATATGGGGATGACACCAATGGAATATCGAAAAAAAATGGCGGAATAGTGATATATAAAGGCGTTAAAAAGATATTTTGTTCTTTGAAATTGCAGTATGATGATAATCAAGAACAAAACATATCTTTTATGAAAGGATAATGTTTGGATTGGAAGTGGTAGCATTCTCTTGCCGGGAGTTACAATCGGTAAAAATAATGTTGCGGTTAGCAATCCAAGTAGAGTAATTTGTTGCATAAGGGAGTAGAAAAGAAATGAATCAAGTAAAAATTATTTTTTTTGATATTGATGGAACATTGTTGGAGATGGGAAAAACAGAGATAACACCGAATACGAGGAAGGCGTTATGTTCATTAAAACAAAATGGTATAAAAATATGTATCGCAACAGGGCGTCCGTTTGTTACCATACCAATGTTTGAGGGGGTTGTATTTGATGCGATTTTAGCATTCAATGGTTCTTTCTGCACTGTAGGGGAACAAGTGGTGGCAAAATGTCCTATTCCGAAAGAAGATGTAAAAAAAATTATTGAAAATGCAAAAAGAATGGAAAGACCTGTTTCTATTGCAACTGCGGAAGAAATTGTTGCAAATGGAAGTGATAAAGATTTAGAAGATTATTTTGCAATTGCGCACCATAGGGTGAATGTATCCGAAAAATTTGAAGAATATGTGGAAAAAGATGTGTTCCAAATTATGTTGGGATGTGACTTAGAAGAACGCAAGTATATATTAGAGGGAACGAAAAATGCCAAATTAGCAGCGTGGTGGGATAGAGCCGTAGATATTATTCCAAAAGAAGGTGGAAAAGGAACTGCGATTGAACAGGTTCTTGCACATTATAAATTCTCAAAGGAAGAAGCCATTGC